>Ga0070739_10000407_pt1 | contig 83725 bp, 72 predicted proteins | sample Coa_R1_7_FD_66445 | JGI IMG/M metagenome (GOLD analysis project Ga0070739, IMG submission 66445) | Surface soil microbial communities from Centralia Pennsylvania, which are recovering from an underground coalmine fire - Coalmine... | ecosystem: Environmental > Terrestrial > Soil > Unclassified ...
TCGCCGGGACCGATCCCTGCACCCCGGCTATTGGAGAGACGTCCTCTCCACTAGCCGGCTCGGAGCACTCTTATCGCGTTTCCCTCAACCTTTACACCCGTTGTGTCTCTTCTGCCGCCCCTTGGCCCGTTCACGCCGCCCTCTATCTGGCGTCGTCTAAACAACCTGCCGCCGGAGCGCCCCTTCAACGCCGCAGGAGTTGCCGGGAAAACTGGGATTCGCCCGTGGCCCGTTGAGCCGGACGAGAGCCTTACCGCCATGTGGCCTTCAGCCAGTCGACGACTTTCTTTTTATAGAATGCCCATTCCGGGTGGCCTTCCCAGTTCTCGATGCCGTGCGGCGCGCCTGGCACAAGCACCAGCTCCGTCGGGACGCCAAGCTCCTTTAAGTGCTCGTAATATTCCCGGGATCGCTCAAAGCCTCGCTCGCCCGTCCCTTGTACTACTAAGACAGGCGGCATGCCGGGATGGGCGAGATCGTAGGGGGCGTACTCATGAAGGGTTTCCGCAGTCCAGGCGCCCGGCCCGTACATCGCGTCCAGGCGGGCGCGGGCGGCCGCATCTTGCGGGATCGCCGCCTTATAGCTGCCGTAGAACGACAGCACCGCCTGCACTTCGCAGCCCGGGCATGGCTTGGAGGCGACAATCGTCACCATCGGTGCGCTGAAAGATTCGCCCATCAGCGCCAGGCGGTTGGGATCGATGTTGTAGCGTCTGGCGTGCCTCTTCACGTAGCGGATCGCTTCGCGTAGTTGCTCGAGCTGCTCCGGCCGGTGGATGTAGGGCAAGGGCGTATAGTCGATGGAAAACCACGCGATGTTGGCCCGGGCCAGGGGCTCGAAGATGGGCGCGATATAGGTGACTTTGTCCCGCGCGAAGCCGCCGCCGTGCACGATGATTACGGCCGGAAATGGTCCGGCGCCCCGCGGGATGAAGGCGTCCATCAGCAGGTCTCGCCCGCCGGGACGCGAATAGGAAATGTCTTTCCACAGGCCGCGCTGGTCGCCCCGCAGCCACGCGTCCAGCTCTTCCTGATAGTCTTCCGTCTGCGGATGCCACTGCTCGAACGCGTGCGGGGCCGGGCTCTGGACGTAGACGTTGCAGCTCTTCAATCGGCTGCAAAGGTTTTGGGCCTGGCGGGGAGTAAATTCCTTGTCCTGGTCTCCCTGGATCATCAGCACTGGAACCTGGGGCATTGCTTCGCTTGCCCCGGCGTCTCCGCCCAGGCTGGCGGCCACCGTCACAACGCCTGTCACCCGGCTGTCTCGTGCGGCGGATCGCAGCGCCGCCGCCGCCCCATTGTCCTCCCCCACCAGAATGAGAGTATTGGTAATAGCAAAGCGGCCGGGGCAGCGGATGAAGTCCAAGGCCGCCGCAAGGTCGCCGTCGTCCCGGTAATCGGGAACAAACCATGCGTAGCCCGCGCGGGTGAGCTGCTCGTAAAGCTTCGTGACGAAGTCGAACTGGTTCCCGTGGCGCCCTCGAATCACGACGGCGGCAGGCCGCGGCTCCCCGGCGGGCGCGTAGACATCCATCTTCTGGCCGCGGTCGTAAGGTACGTCAGCCACTGTCCCGGCGATGATGTAGTCGCCGTCGGGATCGCCGCCCGCGGCCGCCGGACACGGCATCGATCGGCGCGTCGGCGCGCTCCGCCCAGCGCGGCCTCGCTCCGGCTGAGCTTGGGCGCAGAGAACCGAAGCGGCCAGCAGGAATGCGACAGTTCCGAATCCACGCCGCCATTTCATAGCCGCCCTCCGTCACTCACGCCGATTCTGTCAGTATACTTCGGCCCGCTCGCCGCGTTTTGCAATTTCTGATCCGGCGGAGGTTATTTTTCGCGACAGCATGGACGCTATCATGAAGGGTTTGGAAATCGGAAAGGGGATCAAAAATGAGCGATCAACCCGCCCCGGAACGCATTTTGCACGCTGTTGTGGCTTGACGCCGTGGCCGGGGATGCTTCCGGCATCCGTAAGTGCGGGGCCCGGAGTAGATCTAGAATAGAATTTGGGGCCCTATAAATATGAAGATTCCCGTCGAGGAAAGCCCGCGTACCGTCGTTATCGAAGGCGTGACCCTCCATCTGGCGCATCCGGATGAGATCCCGATCCGATGGGTGGGCCAGCAGGAGTTGATTAGGCAATTGCTCGCTGCCTGGATGACTGTAGATAAGCGCGACGTGCCGATGAGTCCGCGCCTGCTCGGCAAGCCCGGTGTCGGCAAGACCACGTTGGCCTACGCGGCGGCCACGCAACTCGGCCGCGAGGTCTATATTATGCAGGCCACGCTCGATACGCGCCCGGAAGACCTGCTGGTGACGCCCGTCATTGAAGCGGGCGGGAAACTCCGCTATGTCGCTTCGCCGCTGGTGACCGCCATGCTCCGCGGCGGCGTCGTTGTGCTGGACGAAGGCAATCGGATGAGCGAAAAAAGCTGGGCGTCTCTGGCGCCCCTGCTCGACACGCGCCGCTATGTCGAATCCATCGTGGCCGGCATCAAGATCCACGCGCACCCGGACTTTCGCCTGGTCGCCACCATGAACGACGACGCCTCGACTTTCGAGCTGCCGGAATATATTCACTCGCGCCTCCAACCGCAGATCATGCTGGACTTCCCCGAGCGCGAGGAAGAACTGCTCATCCTCAAAGAGAATCTGCCGTTCGCCGGCGAGCAGGTGCTCGATTACGTGGCCGGGTTTCTGCAATCGGCGCACCGGGCCGACGAACGCTACACCGTGCGCGACGGCATCAATATCGCCCGCTTCGCTATCAAGCTGGCGCAGACGCAGGCCGGCTCCGGCATCGAAGAGGCGCTGGAGACGGCGCTGATCCAGACGCTCGGCCGGGAGGCGTTGCGTTATGTTCCCCGATGAGGGCGGCCCGGCTGCTCAGGCTGCCATGTTTTCCGAGACCGATCCCGGCGGGCTGCGCCGCGGCCGGTTCCTCTACTTCCCCGCAGTGCCCGGCCGTGTGGAATTCGCTGAAGAGGTTCGCCGCGTCATTCTGGCCGAGCGGCCGGATGTGGTCGCCGTGGAACTCCCCGTTACCCTGGAAGGAGCTTACCGCCGCGCGCTCGAGCGGCTGCCTGAGCTTTCCGTGATCGTCTACGAGGACGGCGATTCAGAAGAGGACGCGCCCCGTGCCGTCTATATCCCGGTCGAGGTGACCGATCCTTTCGTCGAAGCGCTGAGAACCGCCGCGGAAACCGGGGCGCAAACCGTCTTCATCGATCCCGATACCGCCGAACGCCCGCATCTCGACGAAGAGTATCCCGACACCTATGCTGTCGCCAGGATCGGACTGGAAAAATACGTGGCTGCCTATCGCTTCCACAAGCGGGAACGCTCGAAGCGCGCGAGCGCCTTCGCGGAAGGCATCGCCTGGAAATTGCAGGGAACGGATCCGCTGGCCCGCGTGCTCGTGGTTGTCGGCCTCAATCTGCTCGATGCAGTGATGGAGGCGATGGAGCATCCGCAAGCGCAGCCCCTGAGGCGCATCAAGCGGCAGGGCGTTCGCACGCTCAATCTGCACCCCGATTGCCTGGCTGAGGTCCTCACGGAATACCCCTTCTTGCAGGCGGTGTATGAACGCCGCCGCTCCGGAGGTTTGACCCCGCATATATCGGGAGCGCCGATCGCGCATCGCAGCGGCGGCCTGGAAGTGTGGCAAGCCCCGAAGCAGGACCCAAGGCAGGCGGCCGTGGAACGCGCAGCCAGGTATGACTTCGGCGGCAGGCTCTGCGAACGCCAGCACATGCAATTCCGCCTGCTGGCGGAAGCTGAGCGTCAATACGAAGCCAATACGGGCGAGAAACTCGCTCACTGGCAGCGACGGCTCTGGTCCCGCTACTCGCGCAACCTTGCGCTCACCCAGCGCCAATTGATGGCCGATTTGTTTGATTTGACCGTCGCCGCCCGCTCGGTTGCCGACGACAACTTCGCCTGGGAGGTATGGGAGATGGCCAATGCCTATCCTTACCAGAAAACCGCCACCGACCTGATGACCGTGCAGATCTCCGGCGAAGAAATGTGGGTCAAAACCAAGCGCATTCTGCTCCGGCGCCGCTTGCCGCGCAAGAAAGCCCGGCTCCGGCCCGTAGGCTTGCGCGGGCGAAAAAAGGAGGCTTTCCCCGGTGAGTGGGAAAAATCCCGCCGAGGCCGGTGGTCGATCTGCTCGTACCCTCCCGAGGATCTGGTGATCGAGAACTACGGCGATTTTCTCAAGAAAAAAGGCAAAAGCATCCTCTCCGAGGAGCGCGCCCGAACCGAGCCTTTTACTACATCCCTGCTCGACGGCATCGATCTGCGGGAAACAATCCGCAACTGGCACGAAGGCAAGCTCTATGTGCGCTCCTTTCAAAAAATTGCGGGGGAGGTCGGCGCTGTCGTAGTAATCTTCGATGAGGACCGCGATGATAGATATCACTACTGCATTACCTGGCTCGGCGAGCGCCAGAACGAAAGCGACATGGCGTTCTACGCGACCGATCCCATGAGCCACATGGTCGGGCCCGGCATCGGGCGCGCCGAGTACGGCGGCTTTCTGTTATCTCTTCCGCCCCTGCGGATGACCGATATCTGGAGCGATGAAGATTACGCGTTTGCCCAATCGAAGCCGGAGCGCCTCCTGCTGGCGGCGCTCGATTATTCTCTTGAAAAAAACGTCGTCTACGTCGCCGCGCGCCCTCCCCGCAGCGTCTTTCGCACCATCGCCGGCCGGCTGGGCCGGAAAATCATTTATATTCCTATCGGCCAGCTCTCGCCGGTAGCTCTCAAGAAGATTCGCGTTTTCCATGTGCTCGACGGCCACGACCGGCGCGAGATAGCAAAAGACTATATCTGGTAGCTGCTCAGGTGCACGGCACAGAAATCCGCGCTCCAGGCTCTCCGCCAATCAGCTTTTCCCGCTCCCGGAACTTCGGCCGGCCTTGGTTTCTTTACCCTGCTCGGCTTTGGCTTCGGCTGGCTCCGGAGAAGCATGACCGTTGCTGGAATGCGGCTGGTCCGCATACTTTTCGGCCGCTGCATTGTGAAGGCCGAGCCACGCTTCCTGGCGCGCCTGGTCCACGCTTTCGGCTCCGGCCTCGGCCAGAGCTCTGCGCACGTCGCCGGTCTGCGATTCGCCCTCGGTCAGGGCGATGACCACAGAGTGGCCTTTGCGGAGAGCATCTTTGTACACGTACAGCTCGTCCTCAGGCAATCCCTCGCTGAGAAAGTCGTCCAGGCTTTGGCCGAGGGCAGCGCCTGTCAAAGCCCCGGTTGCGCCAAACAGAGCAGCGCCGAAAAGACCGATCGCCAGTACGGGACCGACCCCAGGCACCATAACGCTCGCCGCAGCCATGCCCAACTGGACGCCGCCGGCGATGCCTGCCGCTCCGCCGACCACGCCTCCTAGAACTCCGCCTATGCCGGGCTGCTCCGCCTGGATTACGGGGACAGCCTCGACTTGCTGCTCGATGTGATCGGGGGACAACAGGCTGATATGTTCGTGTGGAATGCCGAGCGGAAGCAGCTTTTGAACAGCGCGTTCGGCCGCATCGCGGGAGGTGAAGACGGCTACCACGGTTTTCATCTCTGCGCCCTCCTTACAGTTTTATTTTGCACCTTACAGGCGGCTAGTACCGTACGTCTCATTACGTTTCTATCTAATTGAAAAAATAAATCTTTGTCTGATTTTTAGAAGCTCTCTTGACAGCGTCTCGAGGGGAAAGAGAGAATGGCTCGGTAAGGCGAATAAAAAGCGAAAAACGCGGAATTACAGAAGGATCCCCAATGCAATCCCCGCTTGGGAAAACGGACCTTGAATCCGTGCTAGGCAGCCATTTCGCGGGCCTCGGCCGGCTGGGGGTTCATCTGGAGCTTTCCCGGCCTGCTCCAGAAAGGGTTTCTACGGGCATAGCAGAGGTGGATGCCTTGACCGGGGGGCTGCCGCGGGGAGCCATCACCGAAATTTTCGGCCCGGCCTCTTCCGGGCGCACCAGTCTGCTGGCTGCAACGCTGGCTCGAGCCACACAACGGAGCGAGGTTTGCGCCCTTGTAGATACTAACAATACTTTTGATCCTCTCTCCGCCACCCAGGCTGGGATCGATCTCGGACGGCTGCTTTGGGTGCGCTGCGCGGGGGCCTCGGACGGCCCCCATCGGCGCTGGAAAACGCATCCCGCCGAGCAGGCGCTTCAGGTTACGGACTGGTTAGTGCAGGGAGGCGGCTTCGGCATTGTCGCCCTCGATCTGGGCGATGTTCCGCCCCGCATAGCGCGGCGCATCTCGTTGACGTCCTGGTTTCGCCTGCGCCGGGCGATCGAGAACACGCCGTCCATTTTGATCGTGATCGAGCAGGAGCCGCTGGCGAAAACCTGCGCTTCGCTGGTGCTGGAAATTCAAAAAGAAAAGACGAATTGGGCGGGTCGGCTCTGCCCGGGCCGCCTGCTCGACGGCACGCTGCACCGGCTTGCGGCGCGCAAGCCGGTGCATTCAGCGGCCGCGGCCTTCGCGCTGCGGGCGGCGTGGACGGGCAAGCAAACCGCGGTGGGATAAGGAGCAGTGGGATAAGGAAAGGATATGTTCGCCTGCCTGCATGCGCCGGACCTGCCGGATTCGTCTCACGCGCTGCTGATTCATTGCGCCTGCGGATTTTCGCCTCGGGTGGAAGACACCGGAGCCCAAACGGCCGTGCTCGATATAGAGGGTCTCGATCGTCTGCTGGGGTCCCCCAGGCAGATTGCGGAAGCCATGGCGCGGCGGGCCGGAGAACTGGGGATTCAGGCGAATGTTGCCGTGGCTTCGAATCCGGATGCCGCGGTGCATGCCGCGCGCGGCTTCCGCGGAATTACGGTTATTCCGAAGGGCCTGGAGGCCAGCGTTCTGGCAAGTTTGCCGGTGGAGATCCTTTCACCGCCTCCGGAGATTTTGGAAACGCTCAAAAGCTGGGGAATCCGGCATTTTGGCGATTTGGCGGCGCTGCCGGAGGCGGGCGTTGCGGCGCGGCTGGGGGCGGAAGGCGTGCGGCTTCACAAACTGGCGCGGGGAGCTGGAGAACGGGCGCTGGCGCCGGCGATTCCGGCGGCGACGTTTGAAGCCGGCATAGAACTGGAACATCCAGTGGCTCTGCTCGAGCCGCTTTCGTTTCTCTTGGCCCGGCTGCTGGGCGAATTGCTGGAAAAGGTCGAAGCGCGGGGCTTGGCGGTGGATGAATTGCGGCTGCGGCTCACGCTCGAGCCGCGCGGCGAAGATTGGGAAGCCGGGCGGACGCCGGCTGAAAGCGCGCTGCCGGAAACAGACGGCGGCGATCTGTTGCAGGGGAAAAGCCGCCGGGCCGGTTGCGGAGAACGCTCCGGAATTTTGCGGCCATCGAAAATTTCGATGGAGCATGCGCGCACGCTCCGCCTTCCCTTTCCGATGCGCAGCGCCAAAACTTTTTTGAAGCTGCTGGCGTCCGATCTGGAAACGCACCCGCCGCAGGCGCCGGTGATCGCGGTGTCGCTGGCGGCCGTGCCGGCGGATCCGCGTCTGGTGCAATACGGATTCTTCCTGCCGCCCGCGCCGGAACCGGAAAAGCTCGAGTTGACTTTGGGCCGGATCAGGAAGCTGGTGGGCGCTGAGAATGTCGGCGCGGCGGAGCTGTTGGATACACACCGGCCGCAAGCGTTCCGGATCCGGCCCTTGGCTGTTCCGCAGCGATCCCATGCGCTGGGACGGCGCCTGTCCGGACGTTTTCCGAAAAAAGACGCCGGGGAAGCTTCTGCCGCGAAAGCGCAGAACGCCTCTACCGCCGAGCCCGGAAGCCTCGCCGAGGCCTCGTTTTCCGAAACAGACCGTAGTAGCCCGCATCGGTTTCTTGCGTTGCGTGTTTTCCGCCCGCCGCTGCGAGCCCATGTGGAAGCGCCCTTGGGCCGGCCGGAGCGCATCGTGGCGCAAGGTCTGCACGCCCCTGTGATTTCCCTGGCAGGGCCGTGGCGCAGCTCAGGCGATTGGTGGACTGCCGGCGGCTGGTCGCGCGATGAATGGGACGTGGCGCTCAGCGATGGAGCGATTTACCGCGTTTATCTGGACCGGCTCAGCGGCGTATGGTTTGTGGAAGGGTATTACGACTGAGGCGGGACGGCCGCCGCACCGGAAGGCCGGCTCGTTTTTGTACCGGATGGAAAAGCGCAAATAGGGCACAGACTGCTGCCGAAGAATTTTCCCGCTTATGTACATCGAGCTTCATGCCCGCTCCGCTTTTAGTTTTCTCGAGGGCGCTTCGCTGCCCGAAGAGCTGGCGCACTGCTGCGCGGAACTGGGAATTCCCGCCATGGCGCTGCTCGACCGGGATGGCGTATATGGAGCGCCGCGCTTTCATATGGCGGCGAAAAAAGCCGGCATTCGAGCGCATATCGGCGCAGAGATCACCGCGGTCGACGGAGGCCGGTACTCGTTGCTTGCCGCCACCCGGCAGGGCTACCAAAACCTGTGCCGCCTGATCACGTGCGTGAAGCTGCGCGCCAGGAAAAACGAAGCCGCCGCGACGGTCGAAGATCTGGCGGGGCACGCCGCGGGATTGGTCTGCTTGTGGGACGGAAGCCAGCGGCTGCAACCCCTTCTGGAAATTTTCGGCAAGGAAAACGTCTACGCCGAAATCCAGCGGCGCTTCGACCGCGAGGAGGAAGCGCGCAATCAAGCGGTGATCGAGACCGCCCGGCGGCTCCATATCCGGCTGCTGGCCACAGGCGGCGTCTGCTACGCCCGCCCCGAGCAGAGGGAGTTGCAGGATGTGCTCACATCAATCCGGCACAAAACGACGATCGATAAAGCCGGCCGCCTGCTGGCGAAAAATTCCGAACGCCATCTCAAACCTCCCGCCGCCATGGAGCGCCTGTTTCGCGATTTGCCTGAAGCTATTGCCAATACCCAGGAGCTTTCCGCGCGGCTCGATTTCACGCTGGCCGATTTGGGTTACGAATTTCCGAAGTATCCCGTGCCGCCGGGCGAAACCATGGACTCGTTTCTCCGCAGGCAGACCGAGGAGGGCGCGCGCCGCCGCTACCGCCCTTATCACGAGCGCGCGCGGAAGCAGATCGAGCGTGAGCTGGCGCTGATTGAAAAGCTCGGGCTTGCCGGATATTTTTTGATCGTCTGGGACATCGTACAATTCTGCCGCCGGCAGGGAATTCTCGTACAGGGCCGCGGCTCGGCGGCCAACAGCGCGGTCTGCTACTCGCTGGGCATCACGGCGGTCGATCCGGTGGGCATGGACCTGCTCTTTGAGCGTTTTCTTTCCGAAGAGCGGGGCGAATGGCCGGATATCGATCTCGATTTGCCGAGCGGCGATCAGCGCGAGCGAGCCATCCAGTATGTTTACGAGCGCTACGGCCGGCGCGGCGCGGCCATGACCGCCAATGTCATTACCTACAGAGGGCGCTCGGCGGCGCGCGAGATCGGCAAGACGCTGGGCTTCGACCCGGCTGCGCTGGCCCGGCTTTCGAGCCTGGCCGGCGCCTGGGAATGGAAAGATCCCAATGACACGGCGGAAAAGCAATTTCGAGAGGCGGGTCTCGATCTGAGCCATCCGCGCATTCAAAAATTTTTCGAGCTCTATCGCGCCGTGCAGGATCTGCCGCGGCATTTAGGCCAGCATTCCGGCGGCATGGTCATTTGCCAGGGCCAGCTTGATTCCATCGTGCCGCTCGAGCCGGCCTCCATGCCTGGACGCGTCGTCGTGCAATGGGATAAAGACGATTGCGCCGACATGAAGATCATTAAAGTGGACCTGCTGGGCCTCGGAATGATGGCGGTGATCGAAGACTCTCTGGCTTTGATTCGCAAGGCGTATGGGGAAGAGGTGGATCTGGCGCACCTGCCCCAGGACGATCCGGCTGTTTACGACGCGCTCCAGCGGGCAGATACGATCGGCATGTTCCAGGTGGAAAGCCGCGCCCAGATGTCCTGCCTGCCGCGCTTGTGCCCGAAAAAATTTTACGACATCGTGGTGCAGGTGGCGATCATCCGCCCGGGGCCGATTGTCGGCAAAATGGTGAATCCGTATTTGAAGCGCCGCCAGGAGCGGGAGCCGGTCGAATACATGCACCCGTCGCTCGAGCCGGTGCTCAAGCGAACGCTGGGAGTGCCGCTGTTTCAAGAACAGTTGCTGCGTATGGCGATGATCGCGGCGTCGTTTTCCGGCGGAGAAGCCGAAGAGCTGCGGCGAGCCTTCGGCTTCAAGCGCTCGGAACGGCGCATGCAGGAAATCGAGGTGAAGCTGCGGCGCGGCATGGAACGCAACGGCATCACCGGCCGGACACAGGACGCGATCGTGGAATCCATCGCTTCCTTTGCGCTCTACGGTTTTCCTGAGTCGCACGCCGCGAGCTTCGCGCTGCTGGCCTATGCGAGCGCCTATCTCAAATGCCATTATCTGGCGGCATTCACCGCCGCTTTGCTCAACAACCAGCCGATGGGCTTCTACCATCCTTCGACGATCATCAAAGACGCCCAGCGGCACGGGCTCAGGATCAAACCCATCGATGTGGCGCACTCCGCCTGGTTGTGCACGATTGAAGAAGAGCCGGGCATGGAGATGCGGCGTCCGGAAAATGCAGCGGGCGCGGAAAAGATGGACCTCCAGGATTCTGCTGCGCGCGCCGCGGCGCCGGTGTTCAAAAAATGCCTTCGCCTGGGGCTGCGATATGTAAAAGGGCTGCGGCAGCAGGCGGCCGAGGCGATTGTGCGCGAGCGGGCGCAGAGGCCGTTTGCAAATATTGACGATCTGGCGCACCGTGTGCCGGAACTGCGACAAGACGAGATTCGCCGGCTGGCTGAAATCGGCGCGCTGAACTCAATCGGCGCGGGCGACCGCCGGGACGCCCTCTGGCAGGCCCAACGCGCCGGGCGGCCGGCTGGGCCGCTGCTCGACCGCCTGCCGGAGAGCGACTCCACCTCTCCACTGCGGCCGATGACGCCTGAGGAGCGCCTGTTGGCGGATTTTCGCTCGACTGGGCTGACCATCGGGCCGCATCCCATGGCTTACCGGCGGGCGGAGATGAATCAGCTTCGCGTTTCCCGAGCGGTGGATTTGCGGAATATTCCCGATGGCCGCCGCGTGCGCGTGGCCGGCTGCGTGATCGCCCGCCAGAGGCCGGGCACGGCCAAAGGATTTTTATTTTTGAGCCTGGAAGATGAAACCGGCATTGCCAACGCCATCGTCACCCCCGATCTTTTCGAGGACCGCCGGTTTGTTCTGGTGAACGAGCCGTTTCTTCTGATCGATGGCGTGCTGCAAAATCAAGACGGCGTGGTTTCAGTAAAGGCTCAGCGCGTACAGCCGCTGGCGGCGACAGAAGCCGCCAGCGAATCGCACGATTTTCGCTGACCTTCGTTTTTCGTTCCGCCAAACACGATCATTCGAAGGACGTCACGGCTATTTCTGTTTCGCGATAATCATCTCCCGGATCTTGTCGTAGGTGGCCTGCGGGAGGATCTTTTTCTGCACGAGCTGGTTCTTGGCCCTGTAAGGACGGTTTTGGACGATTTTGGCTGCGTAGGCATCGCCAATGCCTGGAAGCGCCTTCAGCTCCGCCTCGCTGGCGGAGTTGATGTCGATCAATTTGCCCGCGGGCGGCTTTGCGGCAGCGGTCTTGCCCGTGGCAGCCGATTTATCAGGCGGGGTGGTCTTCGCCTGCGGCGGGGCCGCTGCCAGCGACAGCGCCAGCAGCAGGCATACTAAATACGTCAGTCTCATGGCTCTTCTCCCATCATCCAGCCCTCATTGTACGATCCTGGCCGCATCGGTCGGCCCGTATTGTTAAGCTGAAAGCAAAGGAGGTCGGCTGATGCGCTACGAAGTGGTCTTCCATACAACGTACACCGAAGACGGCAGGCGGCTCGGCGACCCGACTGAGTTATTGCGTCTTCCCGCGGGCGTCATTCGCGAGCGATCGGCCGTGCGGGTGGATCCTCCGCTGGAATTGGAGTATCCGGAGCAGACCGAGGGAGAGGATCTGCTCGACTTCGCCGGCACCGAAACCTGGGAGTACGAAGTGGCCGACGGGCGGGAGCAGGAGTTCGTCGAGGCGGCGAAGAACTGCCCCGAGGTAATCGAATTCAGCGAGATCCCGCAAGCTGCCTGATTTTTTTGTCAGCGATGGTAATTCAATTCTCCGGCCGCGATGCGGACGGGTAGACGATTCTGCGGGGGCGGCAATGGGCAGGTGGCGTACGGGGTGAAGGCGCACGGCGGATTATAAGCTTTGTTGAAATCGAGAACGACTTTGCCGTCTTTCGGCGGATCGGCGTCCAGAAAGCGTCCGGCCGGGTATGTCTCTTTCCCGCTGGTGAGGTCTCGGAAAATGAAAAACAAGCTCTTGCCGTCATCGTCCAACACGGCGTCGAGCTGGTATTGGCGGCCCTCCAGATTGAAAGCCGCGAAGCCCGGGCTGCGATCCTGCTCGACATCGCCGAGGATGTTAGGAATGGCGAGCACCTTCGGCGGCTCGTAGGGGATGAAGCGCGCCACTATGCGGTAAGATTCGTTTATCGGAAAATAGCGCAGGCCTGCAAATTCCTTCCGCGTCTTGCTGTTCTTGTCTTTCACGCGGATGCCATAGCGCGCACCGCGCTGGATCACGTAAAGAGTCAAGCTGCCAATGGCAAGAGTGTCGGGCGGACCCGGCTGGTCCGGCTTCAATAGGCCGGTTGAGACCGGCCTGCCATTGAGAACTGCTGCTCCGGGCTCTTGGATGCGAACCGCCGTCTGGCCGTGGTGAAAATCGAACACGCCGGCGTGCGGCGCCGCCGTCCCTGCCGGGAGAATGATGTCGTTCGAAGGGTCTGTTCCGAAGCGGTTTTCTCCTTCTTTCAGCCAGAAAAGCCCCGCCAGAGTCAGCCAGCCGTCGTCCGCCTTCCGCTTTGCTTCGCGCTGCTGCCGCCACTGCTCGATCGAAGCCCGGTAGGCGCCGCCGGCGGCCATTGCCGGCGCGGTCGCAAGCGCCGCGAGTGAAAGCGCCCGGAGAAATCGATTCCGCGCTGCCGGCCGATGTCTCATCAATAATTCGCGCTCCGGCACCTTGAGGCGCAACCGGCTCCCGCACGACCTGCGGTGCGATCTTCCCGGCGCAAGCCTGCGCCGTCTGCGGCGCGGGAATGCGCGCCTGCAAGCGCCTGCGCTGGTAAATCTAGTGTAGCAGCGGCCGCAGAGGGGCGGGCGGATGGCCGCTTCAGCGTTTCTACATCGTGAGCAGAGCGGCCATCGTCACGATTGCATTCCAGAAGTGCCCCAGGCGGATATTCTCATTGTCGCTGTGTTGGTTGTTGTCAAAGTTCACTACGGGCGCGCTGATCGCCGGGAAGCCGAGGGCTTCGACCAGATGGCTCAGTGGAACGGTGCCGCCCATTGTTCGGATTTCCACGGGCGGCTCGCCCCACACTTCCGCCAGGGCCCGGCTCACTCGCCGCGATTCCGGCAACGTGAGGTCGGTGCGAAAGGCTCCCTCGTCGCTGCGGCGCCACGTCACGCGCGCGATCTTGGGATATTGCAGGCGGGTGGCATCGTCGGGATCTTTATCAACGATGTAGTAGCCCTGTTTGCGGATATGGGCCATCACCTTTTGCATGATCTGCCGGCTCGAGGTTTCTTTTACCAGCCGGATGTCGATGTCGGCGGTTGCATCGGCAGGAATGATCGTGCGGGCCTCGGCGCCCACGTAGCCGCTGCGCAGCCCGCGCACGTTGAGGCTGGGAAACTGAATCGCTTCCTGCAACGTCTCGCCCACCGCGTCCGGCTTGGCGATGCCGAATAGCTTCTGCAACCCTTTCTCGTCGTCGGGGACAGCTTTCAGTATGCGGCGCTCTTCGGCCGTCAATGGCGGGATGCCGTCATAGAAGCCCTCGATGAGCACGCGTCCCTGGTCGTCCTTCATGGAGGCCAGCAGTTGCGCGAGACGAATGGCAGGATTGGGCGCCCAGTTGCCATAATGGCCGCTGTGGAGAGCCACTTTCGGCCCGTAAACCGTCAATTCGAGAGTGACGATGCCGCGCGCGCCGTAGGCCAATGTGGGCCGCCCGCTCGCATGCTCGGGACCATCCAGGATCAACGCCACATCAGCGGCCAGCTTCTGGCGATAGCGGTTGACGGCCGGATTCAGGCTCGGCGATCCGGCTTCTTCTTCACCATCCAAGATCACCCGGATGTTGCTGGCAGGCTCCCGGCCGGCGGCTTTCAGCCCATCGATCGCCGCGCAGAGCGCCACAATCGGGGATTTATCGTCAGACGCCGAGCGGCCGTAAATTCTCCAATCGTCTTCGAGTCTTTGCAGCCGCGCGAAATTCGGGATTTCCTTTGCGCCCTCTTCCAGCTTGCCGCCGCGCAGCACGGGCTGAAACGGGCTCGGCTGTTTCCAGCGCGAAGGGTCGACCGGCTGACCGTCATAGTGGGCATAGAAGAGAATAGTATGGGTTGCTCCCGGAATTTTCCGTTCGCCGTAAACCAGCGGATTGCCCTGGGTCTCGAGAATTTCTGAATCGAAGCCCCGGCGTTCCAGCATCTGTTTCAGGTATCCGGCATTGCGGCGAATGTTTTCACGATCATTGGCTACATTGGGAATTGAGAGCAGCTCGATCAGTTCGGAGAGGATCTGCGGCTGACGCGCGGCCACGTAAGCCTGAACGCTCGCCCGCAGGTCCGCGGCACGCGCACAAAGGGAAAAAGAAAGCAGAAAAACGGCGCAGCACGACGTCGGTTTCATCAGCCGCGAGTATACACTATCACCCGGCCGGAAGCGGGAAGAGCCGCTGCTCCGGCCTGACCGGGGAATGGCGGATTGCAGGCAGGCTCCAATGCCACGGAGGGATGAGATGTCGGTCGAGACGCAGCAGGCAAAGGCGGAACATTTCCGGAGACTTCACCAGGCGCCGCCGATTTTGGTCTTGCCCAACGCCTGGGACGCGGGCAGCGCCCGGATTTTTGAGCAAGCCGGCTTTCCCGCGCTCGGCACCACAAGCGCCGGCGTGGCGTTCGCACTCGGGCGTCCCGATGGCCAGCGCATCAGCCGCTCGGAAATGCTCGAAGCCGTGCGGCGCATTACATCAGCAGTACATATCCCGGTGACCGCCGACATCGAGGCCGGCTACGGGAAAACGATCGAAGAAATTCTTGACACCGTGAAGGGCGTCATCGCCGCGGGCGCGGCCGGCATCAATATCGAGGATGCTCCTCCGGATACGGACGGCGTGCTCTTGGACCTGCCGTATCAGGTGGATTTGATCGCCGCCATCCGCAGGACGGCCGCGGAGGCCGGCGTGCCGCTGGTCATCAACGCCCGCACGGATGTTTACCTTGCCGGGGTAGGGGAGCCAGAGGGCCGGTTCGAACATGCCGTGCGCCGTGCCAACGCGTATCGGGAAGCCGGGGCGGATTGCTTGTTTGTCCCCGGCGTGCGCGATGCCACCCTGATCCGCCGTCTGGCACAAGAGATTCGTGGACCTATCAACATTCTGGCCGGCCCCGGAGTACCGCCAGCCCCGGAGCTGGAACGGCTAGGCGTGGCACGGGTGAGTTCCGGCTCAGGACCTATGCGCGCGGCCCTGGCCCTCATCCGGCAAATTGCCGGAGAATTAAAGGAACAGGGGACGTTTACCGGCTTCACGCGGGACGCCATTCCCTACGCCGACGCCAACCGGCTGTTTGGAGGCTAAGGCATGAGCAGTAAACAAGAAATCGCGCGTTATCGGGCGAATCTCCAGGACGAGATTGACAGCGTTTCGCTCTACAACACGCTGGCTCGCTATGAGCGCCAGCCGCAGTTGGCCGAGGTCTACCGGCGTTTGGCGGCCGTCGAGGAGCGCCACGCACACTTCTGGGAACAGAAGCTGCGGGAAGCCGGTGTGGTCATGAAGCGGCGCAAGCCGGGGTGGCGGTCGCGGGTGCTTGGCTGGCTGGCCGGGCGCTTCGGACCTCAGTTCGTGCTCCCCACCATCAGCGCGATGGAGCAAGCCGACCGCCACGACTATTTGCTGCAACCTGAAACCAAGCCTTCCCGCCTGCCGGCCGAAGAAGAGTCCCACGCACGGCTGCTGCGCACGATCGCCGGTCCTCGGGGAATCGAAGGCGGCGTGCTCGCGCAACTGGAAGGCCGGCACCGCGCCATCGGCGGCAACGCGCTGCGGGCATCCGTACTTGGCGTGAACGATGGCCTGGTATCCAACCTCAGTTTGGTAATGGGCGTGGCCGGGGCTAATCTATCGAACCGGGCCATTCTGATCACAGGGCTGGCGGGATTGCTGGCCGGCGCTTGCTCCATGGCCTTGGGCGAGTGGCTCTCAGTGACCAGTTCGCGCGAACTGTATGAACGCCAAATCGGCGTCGAGGCCGAAGAGCTCCACGCCGTCCCCGACGAAGAGGCCGAAGAGCTGGCTCTGATCTATCAATCGAAGGGCCTCAGCGAAGGGGAGGCTCGCAGTGTCGCCAATCGCCTCATCAGCGACAAAGCCACCGCTCTCGACACGCTGGCGCGGGAGGAGTTGGGCATCGACCCGGAGACCTTGGGCGGCTCGGCCTGGGAAGCCGCCGTGATGTCCTTCGTGCTGTTTGTGGCCGGAGCGATTCTTCCCGTGGCGCCTTTCATGTTCCTTAGCGGCTATCCCGCCGTCCTGGGGAGCCTGGTCATGAGCTCCCTCGGACTGTTTGGCAGCGGCGCCGCGATTACCCTGCTCACCGGAAGAACGATTCTCTACTCCGGTGTACGTCAGTTGATTATCGGCCTCGGCGCCGCAGCGCTAACTTTCGGAATCGGCAAGCTTCTGGGCGTGACTGTGGCCGGATGATGCAGGGACCGCAGCCAAACGCCTGAGCTATCTCCAACTCACGCCGAACCTCACCCGACAATGACCTTGGCGGTCATTTTGGGATGGATGGAGCAGTAATACGGATAAACCCCCGCGGTCTGAAACGTATAAGAAAACTTTTCGTCTGTATCGAGCACCGGTGACGCGAACCGCTTTTCGGTGCTGATGACGTTGTGCGGCACATCATCACGGTTCGTCCAGGCGACTGTGCTGCCGGGTGAAACTTTGATCTCAGACGGCATAAAGCTGAAGTTATCAATCGCTATCTGCGCCGTAGCGGCCCCGGATGCGTATGCCGCCTCGAGCGGCGAATCCATGATGGCCAGAGATCTCGTGCCAGGCGCATAATTCACACTCGTCACGCCGAGCACGCTGCGCAGCTTCTCGGCGGGCACTTTCATCGGCCCAGGTGAAGACGCCGTGCCCGGAGCGGGTTGAGGAAAGGCCGTGGACATGGCCGTGTGGAAAGTGACGTTGCCTTCCACCTTTTGCAGCGTCTGGTGGATGTGGCCGTTGAGGACGGTCACCGAGCCGAAGCGCTTGAGATACGCGAGCGCTTGCTCGCTGTCGGCGGTCCCCCATCCCCAATCCGGATAGACAGTCCAAAGCGGAATGTGGGCGAAGACCACGACCGGCGTGCTGCTCGAGATCCCGGCCAGATCTCTCTTCAGCCACTCGAGCTGCTCGCCGCCAAGCTGGCCGAGACCGCCGGCTTTGAGATCAAGGACATTGACGAGTCCGATAAAATGTACGCCCTGTCTGGTGAAACTGTACCAGCCGCTGCCGCGCGTCTCTTTCCCGTAACGTTCCAGATATTGCCTGCCGTTATCGTTGAGCACGTCGTGCTCGCCGGGCACGTAAAACACGCGGTTCGCTTTTGCGCCTTTCAGGACTTCTTCGGCGGTCTCAAACTCTTCGGGCTTTGAGAGATGGGTGATGTCGCCGGTATGAATAAGAAATGCCGGCGGCTCGGTAGCGGCGTTGATCTTTGAAACTGCGGCTTGCAAAGTAGCTATGACGTCCTTATTCGCTTCCTTACTGAATCCGATATGGCTGTCGCTGATCTGCACAAAGCTCAGGCCATCTTTCATGCGGCTCCCCTTGTGATCCGGATGTGGGAGGGCGTAGGACTTCGGAACTCCGGCTGTAATGGTCCAGAGAACCCCGGTTCCGGCCCAGGCCATACACTCCAGAAAGCCGCGGCGGTCAATGCCGTCGGGATTGTGATCGTAGATAATTCGCTTTGCCATGTCTGCCTCCTCGACTAGAATTTTGGTTGCTTCGTCATGCAAGACCGCGCGCGCTGTCCGAATATTCCACGTGGAAACAGTTATGGTGAACAGTTAACAGTGGTAAAGGCTGCTGCGGCGCTACATGGTCAAAGGGGAACCGGGCAGGATCTTACTGAGAGGCGAGCAACCGCTCAGCGAAGGGAGGGCGGTGCGGCTTGCATGAGACGGCTGAATTCCTGAAGCTCGTCGCTATTCAGATCGGAAACCGCCCAATACGTCATGCCGGATTGGTTCCAGTGCACGAGGTTATAGCCCTGGTGTGAAGATGGCCTTTCTTCGCCTCCCCCATTGCGCGCCGAAGGCCAGACAAACACATTCACGTAGTGTCTGCGGCGCTGGTAGACCAAGGCGGCCACCGGCCTGCCTTGCAGGTAATCGAGCCGGCCGCCGGCCAGGGTAAACCCTTGGGCGGCAAGATCCTTCACCGTGGGAGAAAAATCCAGCTTGCCGTTGAACCACGGCTTGACCGTGTGCTCATCGGTCGAGACGACATCGGTCAGGTGCCCGGGCATCAGTGAACGAATATGGCTCGCCACAACTTCCTGCGCCAAGAGCTCGTCGGCCGGGCGGCGCAAGAAAAGCAGCGTGAGCGCCCCAAGGACAATGGCAACCAGAGCGGCGGCAGCCGCGCCTGTCAGCCACGGCAGCCAGGCGGCGCCAGGTTTCGCCGGCGTCCTTCCCGTCCGCTCGCTCCGGGTTTTCTCCAAGGCCGAGTAAATTTGCGTCTGGAGCTTCTTTGGCAGCTCGAAATACAGGGGCGCGGCGCGCACCGCCGAGCGCAATTTTTCGAGTTCCTGGTGTGCGCGGGAGCAGGCGCCGCACGTCCGAAGGTGCTGCTCGATCTCCAGGCTGCGGACTAAATCCAACTCGGCGTCGCTGTAGGCGTGAAGCAGCTCTTCAATCTCCCTGCAACTCATCGGCTTTCCCCTTAACGCGGCCCCCGCCCGGAGACCTTCGGCTCAGCCGCGCCTGGAGCGCCTGGCGAGCACGAGCCAGACGCGACATTACGGTTCCCAGCGGAACACCCGCAACTTCAGAAATTTGCTTGTAGGAAAGGCCTTCCAACTCGCGCAGCACGAGCACTTCACGCGATTCCCGCGGCAGGGCTTCTAACGCCTCCTGGACCAGGCGGGAATCGGCCTCTTGGACTAGGAGCGCTTCCGGATCCAGCAAGCCGGCTTCGGGGCTGTGCACCTCTTCATCGAAGGCCGTTTCCAACGGCTGGGACCGATTCTGCCGCAGCCATGTGTAACAGGTGTTTCGTACGATGGCGAGCAGCCAGGCGCGGGCGTCCTGACCGTGAAAGCCCTCAAAAAAGCCGAATGCGCGCACAAACGCCTCTTGGACGATATCTTCGGCGTCGTGGACGTCGCGAGCCAGCCACCTCGCCAGATTGTAGGCTGCGCGCAGGTGCGGCATGACAGTCTGCTCGAAACGCTCGAGTTTTTCCTGCTCTTCCAAGGATTATGACTGGGGATTCCGGCGATTTATTCCCTCTGCTCTTGCGGGACGGATTGCCGCAGTCGCGACGCCGCTTATTGATAGTACCGCACCAACCACTCGGCCACCAGCGAAGGCTTGGCTGCCCCTTCTACTTCTACTGTCACGGCCCACGTCGCCTGCGCGCAGCGCGCGAACTCCTCGATCGATTGCAATGTAAAATGCGCCCGGATGCGCAATCCGGCGGGAACCGGAGCAGGGAAGCGCACGCGATTCAGACCGTAGTTGATCGCCATCCGAAAGCCATGCACCTCGATGGCTTCGGATGCCAGCCGGCTTAACAGCGAAAGCGTCAGGAAACCGTGGGCGATCGTACGGCCGAAGGGCGATTCGGCTTGAGCGCGGGCGGGGTCGACGTGGATCCACTGGCAGTCGCCTGTCGCCGCGGCGAACTCGTCAATGAGCGATTGCCTCACCTCGAGCCAGCCGCTGGCGCCGGCTTCCTGGCCGGCCAGGGACCGCAGTTCGCTAATTCCGTTGAGAATACGAGGAGGCATATCTGAAGAAAGGACCTCCGTAGGCCGCTGGCGGTGTTAGCCGGCGTGCCGCGCAATCCGGCGCCGGGGGCGGTCAGATTTCGATTTCAATGTCGTCGCCTTGCCGGCGGACCGGGTAGACGCCGACGCTGCGCGCCGCCGGTGGGCGCGTGGCTTCGCCAGTTTCCAGATTGAAATGCGCCCGGTGCCACGGACATTCTACTTCCGTTCCCTGAATTACTCCTTCGGCGAGCGGCGCACCTCGATGCGTGCAGGTGTTGTCAATCGCGTAGTATTTTCCGCCCGCCTCGAAGATGGCGATCTGCTTGCCGCCGGCCTCGACGACCTTGCCGCTTCCGGCAGGAATATCGCTGGCCTTTGCCACTTTGACGAACGCACTCATATTGGATCCCCCAAGATCTGCTGCTATGCTAGCGCTGCAACCATATTGTCTCGCCGGAAGCTGCGGCTTCATAGCCTGCCAGAGCGAGAGCCAGCACCTCCCGGGCGTGCAGCGCCGGCTCGTAATTTCGGGAGCCGCTTTCGATTTCGGCAGCGAACCGCCGCAGATGGGCAGCCGTGGCCGGCATGAAAGCGGGCCTCTTTTCCTGAACGTACACGCTCGACCGGCCCCCGGATTCTTCGCGGGCTTCGCCGCCTTTGACGAAACTGAACCGCCCGGTGGGACGGCCGAGGCGCTTCGACCACTCCACCGACGCCCGGGCGACGCCCCCAAGCGAAAGCCGGAGCGAAGCGCGCTCGCAATCCAGCCGCATCTCGAGGTAGCGCTCCGGCGCGCGGCTGATCCGGTTCATCACCAGCGTCGCGGCTCGTTCTTCGGGGAACCGCAGCGTCATCAGGACTACCACATCGCTGGTGTAAGCGGGGTGTGCAGCGGGAATCTGAGCGGTGAGAGCGGCCGGAAGCGAGCCGAAAAGGTAACACATCAAATCGAGCGCGTGCGTACCGAATTCATAAAGAGTGGATTGCTTGAGCGCCGCCCGCCATGCCACTTTCTCTACCGCCGGCGGATGGAACATCTGCTGCCAGCATTGAATGAGATAGAGACGGCCAAATTCGCCGCGGTCGAGCCGCTCGCGCGTCCGGCTGTAAATCGGCATGTAGCGGTACTGGTTGTTTACCGCGAGAAGCCGTCCGTGCGAGCGGGCGGCGGCGATGACTTCATCGGCTTCGGCAAGTGTGCGCATGAAGGGCTTTTCGCAAAAGACGTGCGCGCCGTGCGAGAAGCTCAAAAGGCAAAGATCGCGGTGGGAGTCCGGCGGCGTGCCGATAATCACCAGATCGGGCTTCTCTTTCTCCAGCAGCGTTTCCGCGCTTTCATAAACGGCAGGCAGGCGAAATTTCTGCGCCATGCGCCGCCGCACTTCCTCCACCGGCTCGGCCGCTCCGGCCAGCTCGATTCCGGGAACCGCCAGACAGGCCGGGATGTGAATCCGCTCGGCCACCCCGCCGAGTCCGAGTATCGCCGTGCGCAGCATGGGACAAGAGCCGAAAAAGTTATAATAACAGCCGATTGCCGATCGATTTCTGTTGCCCGATATGCCGGCGGCCGGTGAGGGTCGCCAGCGACGGATACGAGTGCGTGGAGTGCGCGCGGCTCTATCCCTTTATCTTCGGGATTCCTGATTTTCGCCTCTCTCTGCCGGCGCATTTCGATCTGTCGCGCGATACGGAAACGGCGCGCGTGCTGGTGGAATCCGAGAAGGATCTCGATTTTGAGGCCCTCCTGCATCTCTACTACCGGCTGAATCCCGAGCCAGGTGAGGATTTGCACGACAAACACATGGCGCATCTGGCAGGCGAAGAGGACCAGGCGCGTGCTGCCCTCGAGCTGATTGAGGAACGGCGGGAGTTTTTGCCCGGCGAAGCGGTTCTCGAGGTGGGCTGCGGCGTGGGTCAATTCCTCGCCGCCGCTGCTGAGCGCGCCGACCACGTGGCCGGCGTGGATCTGTCCCTGGCTTTTCTCGTCCTCACTCGGAAGCGGCTGGGTCCGCCGGCGCTGCTGGCCGCGGCGGACGCCGGGCGGCTGCCCTTTTCGGACGGAGCCTTCGCGGCTGTGATCGCCGCGGATGTTATCGAGCACCTCGCCGATCCCCCGCAATCTCTGGCGGAAATGGGCCGGGTCTTGGTGTCCGGCGGTCCCTTGTTTCTTTCCACCCCCAATCGATTCAGTCTTTCGCCGGAGCCGCACGTCGGCTTGTGGGGCGTCGGGTTCCTCCCGCGGCGGTGGGCGAACCGCTATGTGCTGCGCCGGCGGCGCATTTGTTATGACGATGTCCGGCTGCTTTCAGCCCGGTCGCTTTCCCGGATGCTTCGCGCGCACTTTCCCGGAAGGGCCCGATTGCTCATTCCGGCGCTCAGTCCGCGCCAGCTACAGCATTTTCCGCCGGTCAAACGCTGCTTGGCCGAAGCGTACCTGGCGCTGCGCCGCATCCCTCTGCTGCGCGGCGTATTCTATTGTTTCGGGCCCTTCTTTCACGTGGTCGCGGAAAAACAATGAAACTTGCCTGCATCGCCGGCGCCCGGCCGAATTTTGTGAAGATGGCGGCGCTGGTCGCCGAAATTCGGCGCAGACCCGCCCTTCACTACCAGTTGATCCACACCGGCCAGCACTACAGCGCCGAGATGTCGGCGAGCTTTTTTTCCGATCTCGACATACCGCCCCCCGACGTCAACCTCGGCGTCGGCTCGGGTACTTCCCTCTGGCAAACAGCCGAGATCATGAAACGCCTCGAGCCGGTACTGAACCAGTCGCAGCCGGACGTGATTCTGGTGGTAGGAGACGTGAACTCGACATTAGCGGGAGCGCTGGCCGGCGTCAAACTGGGGATTCCGGTGGCCCATGTGGAGGCGGGATTGCGGAGCTTCGATCGGTCAATGCCGGAAGAAATCAACCGCGTGCTCACCGACGCCGTATCCGACTTTCTTTTTGTGAGCGAGCCGAGCGGCGAGAAAAATCTCCTGGCCGAGGGCGTCCCCCGCGAAAAGATATTTTTCGCCGGCAACGTGATGATCGATACTCTGCTGCGCTTCCGGAAAAAAGCCGAAATGTCGGATGTGTTGGCCCGCCTGGATCTTCGCCCTGGAGGGTACGCTGTGGCAACCCTGCACCGGCCGTCGAATGTGGACCGGGCCGATGCACTCGCCGGCTTGATGAGGGCCCTCAGCGACATTGCCCGGCGGCTGCCCGTGATTTTTCCGGTGCATCCCCGAACCGAACAAATGCTGAAAACCTTGCAGCCAGGCTCGAATGGAATCGTCCTGATCTCACCGCTGGGTTATCTTGATTTTCTCCACTTGATGAGCCACGCCTGCCTGGTGTTGACCGATTCAGGAGGCATCCAGGAAGAAACCACAATCTTGCAGGTGCCCTGCCTGACCCTTCGGACCAACACCGAGCGGCCGGTGACCATCGCCGAAGGGACCAACACACTGGTGGGCGCCGACCCGGCTCATATTGTGAATGCCGCCATTGCCGCACTTGAGTCGCCTCCGTCCCGAAGCCGCGTTCCCGAACGTTGGGACGGCCGGGCCAGCGAGCGCATTCTGGATGTATTGACGGCGGCCTGCCCCCGTCGCTAGCACCTGCTTTCCTGACTGCATGCCGCAAACAACCCGGCACTGAAGGTCTTTGCTCTGCGATGATCGGCGCTTCGTCAAACCCGCTCACGGCAATATCGCGATGATGCGGGTCGGGCCGCCCGTGCCGCCGCGGATTTTCATCGGGAGCGCGATCAATGTAGCCCCTGCGGCCGGCACCTTATCCAGATTGGCGACATTTTCCAGCCCATAGATCCGCGCGCCGGCGAGGATGCGGTGCGCCATGAAGGTTTTCGACGTTCCCGGATCCAAACTGGCGGTGTCGATCCCCACGCCATAGATCTTCCGCATCCCGGCCAGAAACTCCGCGGCATTTTGAGAGATGCCAGGAAAGTGCAGGTGGGAGACGTCTCCCGGCGCATCGCTGCCGAGATATTGCTTCTTGTCCGGCCAGTATTTGCCCCATCCCGTCCGCACCAGGACCACTGCGCCATCCGCAATCCGGCCGTGGAGGCGTTCCCACTCGGCGATGTCCTCAATGCGCAGCTCGTAATCCCGGTTCTGGGCGCAGGCCGAGGTAATATCGATCAGCGCGGCGGGCGCAATCAGCCGGCCCAGCAGAATTTCATCCACGGTTGCTTTCCCCTCGGCGAAGTGAACAGGGCTGTCAATATGGGTGCCGCCGTGCTCGCTCGCGGAAAAACTGCCTGCGGCGTACCAATAGCCGCCGGGGGTTGGGCCGCCGGCGTCTCTCTGATAATGGAAGGGCTTGGCGTTGGGCCAATAGATGTTGGAGTCATCGAGCGGATAGGTGAGGTCAATGGCCCGCTCGGGATCGATCAGGGGGCGGGCGGCCTGTCTCAAGCGGTTCTGCTGGCACCCCACGGTAAATACCCAAAGACCCGCGGCGGCCGCAAATCCCGCACGGAAGGGATATGCCAATCTCATGGTTTAACAAGTATCACGATTTCGTGCGGCAGCGGCGCGGCGGGATGCTCAAGGTTGATCCCAGGAACTGACACGTGTTCCCAGACCGGCCGCCATTCTCGAGAGATGCATTACAGGCCTGATTCGAGACCCTGGCTGCCGGGCGGGTTCAATTTTGCGGCTCGGCAGGAGGCTTGGTTTCTTCCGGCTGGACTCCCTTGGCTTCATCGTCAAACGTAATAGTGGCCTCGGCCGAGAACTTGCGGTAGAGCCGGAACTCTACCTCGTTGCGGGTGAGAAATTTCGATTCGCGCAGGCGCACTGTAGCGTGCAAGGGCAACAGATAGTCGCGGTCGGCGATCTTCGTGTAGCCGTAGTCCAGCGCCGTACGGGCTTCGGTGATGGGAAAGTCGGACGGCAATTCGTCGGTCACCAGGCTCAGGCGCAGAACGGAGAGGTTATCTTTGTCGATATACACCAGCCCATGGTACCCGGCTATAACCTCTCGCTGGCGCTGGAAGCTAATATGCCATTGCGACCGGCTCTTGGGAACATGCGTCCGAAACACATACACCTTGCGGTCCCGCAGCACGCTGTGGTGATCCCACTCGAACTCGGCCGCCGTTTCCGGCGCAAACAGTTCGGCCAGCATGCTGCCGAATTCGCCTTGCGACGTGGTGCCGCCCAGGGATTCAAAGGAGCGCGTCGTCAACTGCTCATTGACGCTGATAACCTTGTAGTCTTCCTTCTGCTCGAAGTAGGTGAGTCGGGCCTTGATCTCGTCGTATTTGCGCCAATCGAGCTCGAGCCCGGTCGGATCGACGTAGCGGCGGGTGAGCTGCAAACAGATAAAGTCCGGCAGGCGCTTGGTGTAAGACAGAGCGTTGGCGCGAGCCTCTTCGATGATTCGCTTTTGTTCTTCCGGCGAAGGAGGCGGCTCGACCGGCTTGGTGGGCTGTGCCGCCTCGCTGACTTTTGGAGGAGGGGGCAGCCCGCGCGAGGCTTTTTGCAGTTCGCGCAGCGCAGCAACCGTCTGGGGGCCTGCGCCCATACCCTGTAATTCTTCAATGGCCACGTCGGTCAGTGAGAAACTGAGCTTCTGCCTGCGGAGATACGACGCGACCTCCTTATCGCTCTGTTGTAGTTTTACCGAGGACTGGATCAGTTGGGTTAGCTGTTGCAGCGTGAGGCCGCCCTGGGCCATTGCAAGCCCAACCGCCAGCAAGCCAGCCGCGAGACCCCGGCGCCACATAACCCTATTTTACTACCGCCGCCCGGCGCCTCCGCTGAAGCCGAATCTCCGGGAGCGGTCCTTTCTTCCGGCGGCGCGTTCCCCCCGGGCCGGCGCGCGGGAAAGAAAACGCGGCTTTCGCGGAAATCTGAGGCCCTTGTGGGGAAACGCTGCCCTGTTGCAGGCATAGGCCGGAATTGCCATCATGTACAATTACAATAAACTGGGCTCCGGGTCATGTTTTTGCCTTTAACTCCATTGCGCTTCCTGAAGCGCGCAGCTTGGGAGTACGGGTCGAAGATCGGAGTGGTTTGCGGGGAGCAACGCTTCACCTATTCCCAGTTCGACGCACGTGTGCGCCGGCTCAGCACCGCACTCAAACGGGGCGGCATCGAGCCGGGCGACCGCGTAGCGTTCCTGAGTTTCAACTGCCACCGGCTCCTGGAAGGCTACTACGGAGTCCCGCAGGCAGAAGCCATCATTTTGCCGCTCAATGTACGCCTTTCGGCGGATGAGCAGACCGCGATCTTACAGCATTCCGCGGCGCGCGCCGTATTTTTCGCTCCGGAGTTTCTCCCGGTGGTGGAGCAGTTCCGCGACCGTGTAAAAACCGTCGGGTGGTACGTTGCATTGGATTTTTGCAGAGCGCTCGACAGCCCGGCGCCTCCCCATTCGCCGCCGGCCCGTTGGGTGGATTCCCGCACGTACGAACAACTGCTCGCCGAAGCGGAGCCAGACCAAAGGGACTACACGGCGGTAGATGAAAATGCAATTGCCGAGCTTTTCTACACCAGCGGCTCCACGGGGCAGCCCAAAGGGGTCATGCTGAGCCACCGCACGCTCTATCTGCATGCCCTCTACGTGCTGGCCGGCCTGCCGCAGCTCGACGACGCCGTGGAGCTCCACACGATTCCTTTGTTCCACGCGAACGGATGGGGCCGGCCCCAAACCATCACGCTTGCCGGGGGCCGGCATGTCATGGCGAAGCGCTTCGATCCCTCCTGGGTCCTGGAGACGATCGAACGCGAGCAAGTGACGGGCTTTTCCATGGTGCCCACGATGGCTACCGCCCTGGTCAATTGTCCCGACCTGGGAAAATACGACGTCTCCAGCCTGCGGCACATTTTTCTCGGCGGGGCGGCCAGCTCGCCTGCGCTGGTGCGCGCCGTCGAGCGCACGTTGGGCTGCCGCTGCTATGTCGGGTACGGGTTGACCGAGACCTCGCCGGTTCTGTCGGAAGCGCGCATCAAAAACACCTTGGCCGGGCTCACCGAGGAGCAGCGGATCGAGCGGCAGGCGATGACCGGCTACGCGATTCCCGGCGTGGAGATGCGAGTCTGCGATGCCGAAGGCCGCGACGTTCCTCGGGATATGGCTCACGTCGGCGAAATCCTTGCTCGCAGCGACGTGGTCATGGACGGCTACTGGAACGACCCGGAGGCGACACGCGGCGCCATGTCGGACGGATGGCTGAGGACCGGCGACATGGCCGTCTGGGACGAGCACGGTTACGTTCTAATCGTCGATCGCAAGAAAGATATCATCATCAGCGGCGGCGAGAATATTTCCTCGATCGAGGTCGAGAAAGTCTTAGCAGCCCACCCGGCGGTTTACGAGTGCGCCGTGGTAGGCGTTCCGGATCAGAAGTGGGGAGAGGTTCCCAAAGCGTTCGTCAGCCTCAAGCCGGACGTGCCGCCTCCTGGCGAGGAGGCGCTGAAGGAGTTTGTGCGCAGCCGCCTGGCTGGCTTTAAGGTTCCCAAGTCCATTGAGTTCCTCGAGGCCCTCCCGAAAGGAGCCACAGGCAAAATTCTCAAGCGGGCGCTGCGTGAACCCTATTGGGCCGGAATGGAAAAGAGGGTGCACGGATAAAGAAGACGACCGTATTTGACCGGCGCGGACTCAATGCGTTCGCCCGCCCGCAGGTTATCTGATAAGGAAACGCCGACTCCTCATGGTTGATGAACTTCTCGAATCCATCTGGAAAGCCGGCCTGATTCTGCTGGGGCGGCAGGTGTATGAGCAGTATGCTTTGTCCACTCCGATTTTTATCGACCTCCGCCACCGCCTCTATGAGGACGTCCGGCTGATTGAACAAATAGGCTGCGCCCTGCACCGGAAAATTTGCGAGATTGTGGGCGGCGCCTCGGCGGCGCCCCAGCAGGTTTTGGGAATACCCGATACGGCGACTCCGCTCGCTTTGGCCGCCGCCATGGCTTCGCTGGACACCGGACTGCCGTTGATTTATGGACAAATGCGGAAACGGCCGGCGGCATATCCGGGCGGTGTGTACGGCGTGAGCTCATTCATGGGCACCTATCGTCCCGATCGGGAGATCACGCTGGTGGATGACGTCATGGCGTCCGGCCGCTCCAAGCTGTGGGCGATCGAGGAGCTGGCCAAGAACGGCATCCATGTGGCCCGGATTCTGGTCGTAGTGGACCGCGAGCAGGGCGGCGATGAGATCCTCAGAGAGCGAGGCTACCCCGTATACTGCCTGTACACCATCAGCCAGATGCTCGAGTATTTTGTACAGACCGGAAAGGTCGAGCCGGCAGCGGCGCGTGAGGCGCTCGATCATCTCCGTGCCAAACATTTCCACTGACGGCAAGGCGCGCTCCTGTTGGCCTGTGGTTGCCTGTCTGGCCGCGCTGATCTTCGTCTTCGTCCTCCGCTGCTCCCGCACTCACAGGGTCTTTAACGATACAGCCGATGAGGCTGTGCATATCGCCTGCGGGCTCGAGGTGATTGAGAAGCACCAATACACCCTGGAGCCGCAGCATCCCCCGCTGGCAAGAGTGCTTCTGGCCATCCCCGCGTACCTGGCGGGGCTGCGCAGCAAGCCCCACACACGCCTGTGGCACGGCGCATCTTCCGACTTCTATTGGCGGACGCTCTCCATGGCCCGCGTAGGGACCCTGTTTTGGGCCCCGTTTCTCATCCTTTATGTCTATCGTTGGGGCCGCCAGCTCTACGGCCGTGGGGCTGGAGTCGGCGCTGCTGCCCTGGCCGCTTTTTCCCCGAACCTGATGGCGCACGCCGGTCTGGCCACGCTCGATTTTGCGGCCGCCACCAGTATTTTCATTTCTCTCTATTACTTCTGGTGCTGGAGCCAGAGGCCCGGCCCCAGACGCTGCCTGGCTGCGGCGTTTGCATTCGGCGCCGCCGTTTTGGTCAAGTTTTCTGCTCTGGCAATGGTTCCGCCCGTCGCGCTGGCATTTTTTCTGATCGGCCGCCGGAGCAAAATCGCCTCCATCCTTGGCGAAAGGCGATCGATTTGGAACAGCTTGCAGGAGAGCCTCGGCCGCGGGGCGCTGTTTCTGATCGCCGCGGCTCTGATCGTGTGGGGCGGATACGGCTTTGACGTCGGCCCTCTGGGCCGGCCTGTCTTCCGGCCTGCCATGGGCAGCATGGCGCACGCTCTGGAACACAAGGCCGAAATCGTAGCCGGCCAAAGAGCGCTGCCCGCCCCCCGCTTCTGGCGAGGCGTTCTCGACGTGGCCGGCCACAATGCCGAAGGGCATCCATGCTATTTGCTCGGGCGTGTCAGCCTTTTCGGTTGGTGGTACTACTTTCCAGTGGCGCTGGCGGTAAAGACGACGATTCCTCTATTGCTAATGGTGGGGCTGAGCGTAGCGGCTTGCCTCGCGGTCTTCCGGAGAGAGGACGCTCGGCCGGCCGAGTACCCTCTGGCTGCGGCCGTTATCATACTGGGAATATGTATGAAAAGCAGCTTGAATCTGGGCATCCGGCACATTCTGCCCATTTATCCGTTTTTTGCCTTGCTGGCGGCGGGCCTTTTCGCCGATACAAACCGGCGCCGCCCGCGCCTGGGGAAAGCGCTGGCCGGCATTGGCATCGCTCTAGCCGCCTGGCACATCGCCGAATCGCTGCTCGCCTCGCCGGATTATCTGGCGTACTTCAATGAAGCGGCTAGGGGGCGGGAAGAGAAGTTTTTGCTCGATAGCAATTTGGATTGGGGACAGGATCTGGAACGTCTGCGGCAATTTCTCGCGGAGAAGAAGATCAGCACGATCTACTTAAGCTATTTCGGCGCTGCCGATCCTGCTTCTCGGGGAATCGCCGGCGCGCGGCCTTTGCCCGCTGGCCTGCGCCCGACCGGCTGGGTTGCCGTGAGCAAAAATCACATCGCCGGTCTGGCTCTGGAGCACGATTTCCGCTGGCTCACGGCCTATACGCCCGCGGCTCGCATCGGGAAATCCATTTTGGTTTATTATTTTCCCTCCCCGCCGTAAATCCTGGTATTTCGGAAAATTTTTGGCCTTTAATGGAAACGGCCGGCCCATAGAGGCCTGGGGCGCGCGCTGCCCGAGGTCCCGGCTTCAGCTTGCTGGGCTGCGGAGAATCATGGCGTAAACGATCAAGCCGTAGGAAAGGGCGACCGCCGCCAGAGTGATCCAGAGAAGAGTCTTCAAAAACCGCAGTTCGGAGCCGTGGGCGGCGGACTGAGCTTCCAGGTTTTCTGCCCACTCCGGAGAAACGGCCGCCGGCGCCGCGGCCGCGCTGGACTTCTCCAGTTGCTGGTGTAACGCCACTGTCTTTTCCAGCATTTCGTCAAAGCGGCTTTCCATTTCCGTCACGCGCTGTTCGCGGTGCTGAAACCAGTTGTTGACAATCTGTTCGAGCCGGGACCGGCCCTGCTCGAAAAATTTCTGGATTGCGCTCTCGCCCATGGCGGGCAAATCCTTCAGAGCGGCCCGCATTTGCGCCTGAAGCTGGTTGTTGCGATCGAGAGCAGCCTGGTGATCTTCCTGGCAGCGCTGCAAGAATCCTTGAAAGTCTGTGGCGGCCTGTTCCGGATCATCGGGCGCCGCGACGATGGCCGGCGCCGGGGAGGCGGCCGCCTGCGCCGCTTGGTCCAAAGCCTGGGCGGCTTTTTGCGCCGCCGATTGCGCCGCCTCCAGGGCCAGCGCGCTTGTCTTCTCGAGCCGGTTCACCTGCTCGTCCACGCGGGCCACTTGTTCCGCCGCGTTCGCCGCGGTTTGCTGCGCCTGATCGATCAGCGTCTGCAAAGTGGCCTGCCGCTCGCCGAGATCCTCCATGAGCCGCCGCGCCGCCTCCACCGATTGCAGGTTGATGTTGCTGGCGTCGCTTCCGTTGGCCTTGATAGCGGCTAGGGAAACCTCGACCTGTCCCACCCGCTTTTCCAGCTCCACCGCCATCGTGCGAACCGTGTTCAGCGACTTCTCGAAATGGGAGATGACTCCTTTTTCAGCCTGTTGGGTGTTCTGAATAATGCTGAGCGCCTTTTCGCACTGGGCCTGGCGTTCCGCCACCTGTTCCGCCAGACCTCGGACTCCGTTCCAATCGCCGTCGCGATCTCCGTTGCGTTTGCCCTGATCGCGCAGCAAGGTATCCAAGGTCATCAAGGACTGCTCGAGCTGGCCCTGGCGGGTTTGCAGTTGCTCGACTAGCGCCTGCACCACGTCGAGGGTGCGCGCCAACTGGATCGTGCGCTCGGAGTCCACTTGCTGCCGGGTGCCCAGCGCCGCGAGATCCTGATCGAGTTTGGGTTGCAGGAGCTTGACCTGCTCGATGAGGTCCCGGGCGTCCGCCAGTGCCTGCTCGCCCTGGGAGTGGCGCGCTTTCAGCTCGACCATCAGGGCGCTGACGGCCGCCAGGCGCTCCTCGGTCAGGGAATGCAAATGCCCCGCGGTTTCCAGCATTTGTGTAAATTGCTGCTGGAGACGGTCGAAAGCCGCTTCGTTGGCTTGATATTGCTCTTCGTAACGGCGAAAGCGCTTCGCCGTTTCGACGACGGCGTCCAGCACTCCGGTGAGTCCTTCAAAAGAAAGGTCGGCTTGGGACAAGGGGGTGCCTCCGCAGGCGGTTGCCCAGATCGAGTGTCAGCCAGCCGGGGGTTTCAACTCCATACAGTGCTTCTCCTAGTCGAAGGTAGGAAAGAGACCTAAGGCTGGGGCCGAAAGGGTTGCCGCAGAAGCCGGCTCGTACGCGGCCGCTCGCTGGGAGGGGCGGGAGAGCGCGCCGGATGGCAGGCACGCTCCCCGCTGTCACCGACGCGGCGCATGGACGAATATGACCCGCATCGGAGCTCATTTGATAAGCTCCTCCTCAAGCGTTCCCAGCCGCCGCAGGAGACCGGCGGCCGCCGGTAATCTCGGGCCGAGCTTATCACTGGTAATAAGTGTTGCGGGCGGTTATTTTTGTTACACGCGGCGAAAGATTTTGTTGTTAATTTTCGGAAAACCCGGCGCCGGAAATGCCCTATTCGGCATGCCGCTTCAAAATTTGCGGAAGATTCTGGGAAAAAGAAGAGCGGGCCAACACCATGTCGCAGCCGGCCTTTTGCGCTTTCTGTTTGAGCTCTCCTTGCACATGAGAGACAAAGGCCAGAATCGAAGTCCCCTTCAGATCTGGATGATTTTTCAGCTTCGCAATCAGGGGCAGGGGTTTTGCCGCGTTCAGATTCAAATCCACGATGATCAGCGACGGCCGCTGCGGCGCGAATTGCAGCACGGCTTCCTCGGTCGTGGCAAAGACGACATTCACGCCGGCCCGCTTGGCCGTCTCTCCAATTTTGGTTGCGAAGAACAGATCGTCAACTACCGCCAGGATCTGTCGCTTGTTATTCGGTTTCATAGGCTGCTCTTTCCAGTCCGCGAACTGTGCACTGGTCGGATTGCCGGGCAATCGGTCTTCCATCCTGCGGAGCCGGACAGACTGACCGCCCGTTCCAGCCAACGGCAGGAGATGGTGAAGGGATCCTTGCAGGGAACCTCTATCAGCTTAAACCAGATTGCGAGCCGTGTCAAAGTTGCCACCTCGGCCGGCGATGTGATAGCTTTGAACCGTCCGCCACAGTCTACCTTGAGTCTATGGACCAGCCGGTCTTGCGTAAAATTGCTGTCGCCCACAGTCCTGATTCCGATGATGCTTTTATGTTCTACGGCCTCGCAACTCAAAAGATACGCTCGCCGCTGGTCAGTTTCCAGCACGTCCTCGACGACATCGAGAGCCTCAACCGGGCCGCCATCGAGGGCCGCTACGACATGACGGCCATTTCGTATCACGCGTATCCCTATGTAGCTGAAAACTATGTATTGACGCGAGCCGGTTCGAGCGTGGGCGACGGGTACGGTCCTATTGTGGTGGCCCAGCGCCCGCAGACGCCCGAAGAGCTGAAAGGCAAGCGGATCGCCATACCCGGGACGATGACCACGGCGTATTTGGTGCTCAAGCTGTTCCAGCCCGATTTCCAGGCGTTGGTGACGCCGTTCGACAAGATCGTGAGCGCCGTGCAGGAAGGCTCAGCGGACGCGGGCCTGGTGATTCACGAGGGCCAGATCAGCTTCGACCGCCTCGGTGTGCACCGCGTCGTGGATCTTGGCCGCTGGTGGAAGCAGCAATATGGGTTGCCGCTGCCGTTGGGGGCGAACGCCGTTTTGCGCTCCCTCCAATCCGATATACGCCAGGAGTGCAACGTGATGCTTCGTAAAAGCATCGAATACGCCCTGGCCCACCGCGAGGAGGCGCTTTCCTATGCCATGCAATTCGCCCGCGGGCTCGACTCCGGGCTGACCGAAAAGTTCGTCGGCATGTACGTCAATGACTATACCCTCGACGGCGGGTCGTCCGTCGCCGAGGCCGCGCAAAAACTGCTCGACCTCGGCTATGAGGCCGGACTTATTTCCCGCCACGTTCGGCTGGAGTTTGCATAAATGCGGTTATCTGTTTTCTTCGCGCTCACAATGGTTGGCGCCGCGCTATTACCCGCCAACCCGCCGGATGCTAAGGAGGATTTACACAGCGATGTTCCCAAGGTGCGGGCGAAAGCCGCTGAGGAACTGGGCAAAGACAGAGACAGCCAGAACATTCCGCTTTTGCGCGGCCTCCTGAAAGACCCGGACCGGCAGGTGCGCGCCGAGGCTGTCGCGGCCATCGTAAATATCGGCACACAGGACAGCCTGGCTCCGCTGATCGAAGCGACGCACGACTCGGAGCCGTCCATTCAAATGCTGGCCGTGGATGGGCTGGTCAATTTCTATTACCCGGGCTACGTCCAAACGGGCTGGACGGCGGCTCTGAAAAAATTCGGTTCCAGCGTCAAGGGCCGCTTTACAGAAACCAATACGCTGGTGATTGATCCCTATATCAAGGTGTCTCCGGATGTCGTGCAAGCCCTTGGGCGCTTGGCGACAGGGGGCTCGAGCATGGATTCCCGGGCGCTGGCGGCGCGCGCCCTCGGAATTTTGCGGGCCCGCGACGCCGTGCCGCAGTTGATCGAGGCCCTGCGCTCCAAGGACAGCGAGGTGATTCTCGAATCCTTACGGGCGCTCGAGAAGATCGGGGATAAATCCGCCGGCCCGCAGCTTGCTTTTTTGTTGCGGGATTTGAGCGAGCCCGTCCAAGTGGCGGCGGTCGAGACGACGGGGCAACTCCAGAATCGCGAGGCGATGCCGGTGCTCCGCGAGCTGGTGAAAACCAGCAAAAAAGCCAATGTGCGCCGGGCGGCTCTGGTTGCGCTCGCCAAAATGCCCGATCCTGCGGATAAGACGTTGTATTACTCCTACCTTGCCGACAAGGATCGGTATCTGCGAGCTGCCGCGGCCGAAGGGATCGGCCGGTGCGGCGATGCGAGCGACGTGGATCGGCTGAAAAAGGCCTTCGAAGCGGAAAAAAGCGAATCTCCCCGCCTCTCTATGGCCTTCGCTTTGGTCCACTTGGGCGATCTCAGTTATATTCCATACCTGTTGGATGCGCTGAATTCTACGTTTCACCGGGGCGAAGCCCGGCCCTTTCTGATTGAGCTCGCCCGGCAGCCTCAGGTGCTGGCCCAGCTTTACAAGCCGCTACAAGAGGGCAGTAACGACCAGAAAAAGAACTTAGCCGAAGTCGTCGCGATTAGTGGCAACGCGCAAAGCCTGCCCTACCTTGATCAGCTCAGCCACGACCCCAATTCCGAGGTGGCCCAGGAGGCCATCCGGGCTGCTAAGATATTGAGGGCGCGACTTTAACCCCTTACCACCATCCGGAGTGGCAGAATACCTCAGGTTGCGCTACAATTAATATTTATTGACCTGATCTGGAGGATTCCGCCAGCATGCCACATGCAAATGTGAAGAAGTTTCGTCCTTACTGCCCGGAGTGCAAGGATTATTTTACCTTAATGGCGGTTGTACCCAAGGGCGCCGATGTGGAAAGCTATATTCGCGAATCCGTAGCCAAGCACGATCACAAAGCGTTTGCGGAGTCGAAAGCCTCACACTTCAAGGTGCGCGTTGGGCAGCAGAAACAAAAGAAAAAGTAACAGCGTTTCGCTCACCGACTTTTTTATTCAAAAGGGGAATACCATCGGAGCGGCCTGATAGAGTGGCCCGGCGCGCCGGAATTTTCCGCTGCCGGGCGGCTCTGGCAGGGGAAGCAGCGCCGCACCCAGGGCGTGGCATCCAGCCGTTCGTGTGGAATCGGCTGGCTGCACCGTTCGCACAGGCCGAATACGCCTGTCTCCAGTCTCTCGAGAGCAAGGTCGATCTCACGAAGCTGCGCCGCTGAGGTTTTCCGCCAAAGCACCTCGAGTACTGCCTCGTTCAGCTTGCGTGTGTCCCGGGCTGCCGGCGGGCATTCCGGTCCGGGATCCCGAGCCTGTTTTTCAATCAGATGCCGCCATTCCCGCAATTTCAATTCGTATTTTTTTAGTTCCGCCTCGCTCCACGGGTTCACCCTATCGTTGTTAGCACGGAGCCAATCCCGGAGCAGTCGTTGAATTCCCTTAGTTGCCGCACAAAAAAGGTCTCAGTACTCTTTGCCTTTTGCAGCCCGTTCCTGTTTGTTAGGCTAGAACCGTTGGCGGATCCACCGCCAGCTTGCGATTCTGCTTGCCGCGAAGAAATAGAGTGGAAAGGACCTCGCGGGCCACATCTATGGATCGGGAACGGATTTTCAAGGAACTCGAGCGCCGCAACGCCGCGGCTTTGAACGGTGGAGGTCCCGAGCGGCGCGAGCGCCAGCACCGGGAAGGCAAACTTTCCGCCCGCGAGCGGCTGGACCTGTTGCTGGATCCGGGCAGCTTTGAGGAACTCGACCGTCTCGTAACCCATCGCTGTCACGATTTCGGGATGGATCAGCAGGTCCCCCTTGGGGACGGCTTTGTGACGGGGTATGGCCGGATTGACGGTCGCCTGGTCTACGTCTTCTCGCACGACTTCACCGTCTTTGGCGGCTCGCTATCCATCAGCAATGCGCAGAAAGTCTGCAAAGTGATGGACTTGGCCATGAAAAACGGCGCTCCGATCATCGGCCTGAACGACTCGGGCGGGGCCCGGATTCAGGAAGGCGTCGCCTCTCTGGCCGGCTATGCCGACATTTTTTTAAGGAACACCCTGGCCAGCGGCGTAGTGCCGCAAATCTCCGCCATTATGGGACCTTGCGCTGGCGGCGCGGTCTACTCGCCCGCGATCACCGATTTCGTCCTGATGGTCGAAAAGACCAGCTATATGTTCGTCACCGGCCCGGATGTCATTAAGACCGTGACTCACGAGGAGGTTAGCAAGGAAGATTTGGGCGGAGCCGCCACCCACAACCAGGTTAGCGGCGTTGGTCATTTCATTGCGCGGAATGACGCGGAGTGTTTGCAGCTCATTCGCGAACTGCTCAGCTTTTTGCCTTCCAATAACGTGGACGATCCGCCCAGGCGGTCCTGCCGCGATCCGGTCGACCGTATCGAGCCGCATCTGGACGCTCTGGTGCCCGTCGAATCCGACAAGCCCTATGACATGCGCGACATCATCCACGCCGTGGTCGACGACGGATACTTCTTTGAAGTCCAGGAGCATTTCGCCCAAAATCTCGTCGTGGGCTTCGCCCGGCTGGATGGAAAGCCGGTTGGAATCGTGGCCAATCAGCCTGCCGTGCTGGCCGGCTGCCTCGACATCAACTCTTCCGTGAAAGGCGCGCGGTTCGTTCGATTCTGCGACGCGTTCAATATCCCCCTCGTGACGCTGGAAGACGTGCCAGGCTTCCTGCCCGGCGCGCAGCAGGAATACGGCGGCATCATCCGGCACGGCGCGAAGCTCCTGTATGCTTTCGCCGAGGCAACCGTGCCCAAGATTACCGTGATCGTGCGCAAGGCCTACGGCGGAGCCTATTGTGTGATGGGATCGAAACACATCCGGGCCGACATCAACTACGCTTTTCCCACCGCGGAAATCGCCGTAATGGGGCCGGAAGGAGCGGTGAACATCATTTATCGCCGGGAATTGTCGCAGGCCGGCCCGGAAGCCGAGCGGCTTCGCCGCGAAAAGATCGAGGAATTTCGCGAGCGGTTCGCCAGCCCTTATGTGGCTGCCGAGCTGGGCTATATTGACGCGGTGATTGAGCCCCGCTTGACTCGCCCCAAGCTGATCACGGCATTGCGGATGCTCGAAAACAAGGCCGATACGATGCCCCGCAAGAAACACGGGAATATCCCGCTGTAAGCCCGAAGCTCTCTGGAGTGCCGCTTCCCCTATGCCTCCTGACATCGAAACTGGGCTACCGCAAGCCGGCGGGAGTTCCGGGTTTCTCGAAGACGATGACGCCGACTGATCCAAACGGGCCGAGTTCCCGGATGCGCCATCGGCCGAATTCGCGTCGCTGTCTAAGCCAGTCGCGCCACGAATTCACATTGCGGGCGCCGCCGTAGAGTAAGAAGCGTGGCGCAGTCGCGAGCTTCTCTTGCACCAGTTGGGCGGCGAACGGTTCTGTTTCCGGGACGCTTTCGAAGGGTAGCAAGTAAATTCTGCCGGGAATCGGATACACCGGCAGGTGGGCGTAAAGAAATCCGGGCAGCGGGTAGTCGGGCCGCCATGCGGGGGGACGCCCCTCGATAAATGGGCTCGGGCAAAGCACAGGTGTTTCGGGTCCTACGCTGAGCTGCACAATGCTGCGCGCGGCCGATCGCCAGTCGGAATCGTCGTGGGGCGGCCACAGATGCCGCCATTTCCCCGCAAAGAGCAGGGCTCCGATGCTTACAAACACAGCCGCCCGCTTCCAGGATGGATCGGGAACCCAAACGGCGGCGGCGGCAGCGGCAGCAAGCGAGGCGCCCGGCAGCGCTACAGACAAATAGCGGGGAACAAATACGCTCACCCCTGTCCAGCGTGAATAGGCGAATAAACAGAGGGGATGGCAGAGCCACCAGCCCAAAATCAAAGCCAGAGAGCTGCAAGAGACCGGAACGTTGGCGTTGTTACGGCCCAGGCGGTCCCGCCGGGACACCGCGCCGTGCCCGAATTCTTCAGTGCGGGGCAGGAGAACATGGCGCAGGGGGCGGATTGCGGTGAGCGCCCAAGCCGCCGCTCCACAGCTTAAGACAAGCGCCGGCTTGAGGGAAGCCGACAAATCGCGCAGCGTAGGCACAAGCGCGATGACGTGGGCCCGGGCCTCTCGAAGCAGGGAAAGGGCATCCAGCAACACAGGCGCCAGGATCAGGGCCAGGGCGCAGCCGGCCCCGGCGCCTTCGACCCATCGCACGGAAGTCTCCTGGCGGGCCATCCGCAGAAAGAAATAGAGTGCGAACACAAGATACAGCGGCCAGAAAATCAAGTGAACTCGCCAAAGCATACCGGCAAACAGCGTGAAGAGAAGCGCATCGCGCCGCCTCGCGAAATCGAGCCAGCGGACCAAAAAGAAAAAGCTGGCCGAAGCGGCGCAAATGCCCAGGGCGTAGGGACGGGCGTCGGCCGCTTCGTAGTTCAAGCCCGGCAGGGCCACACACGCGAAGGCGGCGAACCACCGCGCTTGCGGGTGAATCAGGCGCGCCGCCAGCCGGCTGATCAGAAAGACGGCCGCGCCCATCGCCAGGATCGAAGGAACACGGTAAGAGATCTCGGAAAAGCCAAGGAGAGCCTCCGCGGCCTTGGGCAGAAGATAGTAAACGCTGCGCCCTACCTGCGGAGCCGCAGCCAGGGAAGGATGAGCCGCGCCATGGCGCACCACAAACACCGTTACCATTTCATCCAGCCAGAAACTCGATCCCAGTGGCGCGAGCCACAGCCGCCCGATGCACACCGCCAGAAGGGCCCAAAGGAGCGCATCGATTCGCCCCGCCGCCTTGCTGGTTCGCTCGAGCGCTGAATCGGGGGCGGAGATTTCTCTTATCAATCGAGCCGTCATCGCCGGATTCTTGCCGTTTCCAGCTCCTCCACGGTCCGGGGCCAATCTTGTCTTAGAAGCCGGGAAAGCGCCCGGTCGGCGAGCAGCCTGCCTCCTGTCTGGCAACGAGGGCAATAGTTGGTCTCGTTCTCGGCATAGCGAATCCTTTGCACCGCCGTGCCGCATTCGAGGCAAGGCTGGCGATAACGGCCGTGCACTGCCATACCCTCCCGGAATGCCGTGACCCTCTCGGGGAAACGCCCCTGCGCTTCAGCCCGCAGCTTCGCGATCCATCCGGAGAGCGTTTCCCGCGCCGCGTCATACAGGGCCGAGATCTGTGCCCGCGTCAGCTTCGAGGTCAGCGCCACGGGAGAAAGCCGCGCCCTGTGCAAGATTTCGTCCGAATAGGCGTTGCCTATGCCGCTGAACAGGCGCGGATCTGTGAGCGCCCGTTTCAGCGTGTGATTGCCGGCGGTGAGGGCCCTGGCAAACTGATCCAAAGATATCGCGAGCACATCCACGCCTCCCGCGTCCAGCGCGCGCAAACCGGCTACACCTTGGACGGCGTGCAGAGCCGCCCGTTTCTTCGATCCCGCTTCGGTGAGCAGCAAACACCCGGACGTGAAATCAAAGGCGGCCAACGCCTGCTTCCCGCCGGGAGCGCGGCTCGCGGCAGGACTCGAAGCCTCGCGCCAGTGCAGCCGCCCGGCAATCATCAGATGGAAGACCAGCCATAAATCCGCCTCGAATCCGATGGCGATTCTTTTCCCCAGCCGGCGAAGCTCGCGCACCCGTTTCCCGATTGTTGCCTCAATCGGGGGATCGGCAGTGCGCACCAGAAAGGGACTCGTCACCCGGATGCGCCGCAATTCCTGGTTCACGATCCGGCTTTCCAGAGCTTCGATGTAAAGCACGACGTCCGGCAACTCCGGCACGCCAACAGCTTGCCATACACGCCCGTCGGCGGCAACGCGGGCTGCCGCCGATCAGGTGGGGCTTTCGGATCTACAGCGGTTCGCGCCCGAGCTGGCGCCCATTCCGCAAAAAATCTGAATTTCGTTTTTGGAGGGAACATTTGCCAATCGCCGCCGCACATCGAGAAACAGATTCTCTCCAAAAATCAGCCGGCATAGCCCGATGTTCCCAGCAGCCTAGGGGATATCACCAATCCAATTAAGTACCAGCGCTCCATTGGCATAGCGCGACGGCGCGGCCGAAAATGGAAGCGGTCAGGGTACTCGTCGATGGTTGTCCGGCTTTCCAACTACACACTCGGTCTCATTACCGCGCTGGTAGGGCTTGGCATCATTCGAGGGTGGTGGACTGTCGCGCTGATCGGCTTGGTGATCTTTGTCGTGGTGCTGTATTCGTCGGAGTTGCACGCCGCCAAGCTGGAAGCGGAAAGGCGCCATGCCAAGGAGATTGCCGACTTGCACCTGCGGACGATCGAGGCTCTGGCCGTGGCTATCGACGCCAAAGACAATACAACCCATCAGCATCTCGAGCGGGTGGTGATCTATGCCGAAGCGATCGGCAAAGAGCTGAACTTGCCGGAAAACGAACTCAAGGCGCTGCGGACCGCCGCCTTGCTGCACGATATCGGCAAGCTGGCGGTGCCGGAATACATCATTTCCAAGCCTGGACGATTGACCGAAGAAGAGTTCGAAAAAATGAAGATCCATACCGTCGTTGGGGCGGAAATCCTGGAGCGGGTTCAGTTCCCCTATCCGGTCGTCCCGATTGTCCGCTCGCACCACGAGCGGTGGAACGGATCCGGATATCCCGCCGGTTTGAAGGGTGAAGAGATTCCCATCGGCGCCCGGATTCTGGCCGTCGTGGATTCGTTCGATGCTCTTTCTTCCGACCGGCAATACCGGCGCGCGCTCTCTCGCGAGGAGGCCATGGCGGCGCTGAAGAAGGACGCCGGCACGCTCTACGACCCGAAAATTGTCGAGATGCTGGAAAAGATTTATCGGAAGATCGAGCCTTTTCCGGAGCCTCCGGCCAAAGAGCGGCATAAAACGACCCCTCCCGTCAAAATCGATAGAACCTGCGTGCCGAGCTCCGGTTTCTCGGTGGAAAAAGTGGGGGATACCTCATCCGCCCTTTACTCCATCGCGCAGGCCCGGGAAGAATTGCAGATCCTCTACGAGCTCACGCAAGCTCTGGGCAACAGCTTGAGTGTGGACGAGACGCTGCGCCTGGTGACCGAAGAGCTCCAGAAGCTGATCCGCTTCGACGCAATTGCCGTGTATCTGATTCGGGAAGGCAAGCTGATTCCTCGCTTTGTGGAAGGAGTGAACGCCTCTTTGCTGGCCCGGATGCAGATTCCACTGGGGGAAGGTCTCTCAGGCTGGGTGGCGGCCAATGGAAAATGCAGCCTGAACGGAAACCCGGCCGTCGAGCCGGGCTATACCCAGGACCCGCATCAGTTCAGCCGGCTGCGATGCGCGCTCTCGGTTCCCCTCGATTCTCCGAAGGGCATTCTGGGCGCGCTGACGCTCTACAGCACGCAGCACCACGCGGCGTTCACCGTTGACCACCTGCGGATCCTCAAGGCCGTCGGCATGAAGGCCGGCTCGACGCTGCACAATGCGCTGATCCACGAGGCTATGGGCAGAACGGCTGAAACCGACGGTCTCACCGGGCTGCCCAACGCGCGCGCTCTTTCGGCGCGCCTCGAACAGGAATCGGCCCGGGCCGCCCGCCAGCACACGCCTTTCACCGTCTTCGTCATCGACATGAATGGCCTGAAGCAGATCAATGACACGCTCGGCCATTTGATGGGCAACAAAGTGATCAAGGCGGTGGCCGGCGCGCTGTCGAGCTGCGTCCGAGAATATGATTTGGTCGCACGGATGGGCGGGGATGAATTCGTCCTGCTGTTGCCGGACGTGGATGGCGAGGCGGCGGCTACGAAGCGGATTGAACTGGCTATGGCCGTGGAAGCGTTGAAGAAGGATTTTCCACAAGTGGAAGTCTCGGTCAGCATGGGCTCGGCTTCCTTCCCGGAAGACAGCCGCGATGTCGAAAAGCTGATGGCCATTGCCGACCGCCGTATGTATTGGCACAAACGGCAGCACCACCGCGCCCGCGCTCCCATTTCAACCGCGTGAGGCTCGGTAGCGCCCAGGTGCGGCGGACAAACCGAACGGGCCCCACAACCCGGCAACCAATAAGTGCCGCCCCGCCCGATGTTCACTCATGGAACAACAGCCGGCAAATCTGGTACGGGGAGGGGGACTTGAACCCCCATGGGATTGCTCCCGCTAGCACCTCAAGGGAGAACGGACAGCTTCCCCGAGCATCGTGGATCGATAGTTCGTTGATTCTACGCCATTGTTGTATCGCTCAGTTTCGCCCGTTCTCCGTTGGTGGTTACACTCTTGGTTACACGCCAAAGTTGAGTTGGTGTGCCGCCGAGACACCTCCTTCCAGCGCTACCGCTTCAGCACCGAGCGCCTCACTGCAAGGAGAAGCCTTTCGGTGCGTCCGGCGGAAGAGAGACCAGGGTCACTTGAGCAATTCCCAGGTCCAAACCGCTCGTGGAAAACAGGGCGGACGCCGCAGGCCACACATCACCGGGACGAAACGTGAGAAACGTACCGGGTGTCGGCGGTAGTGCCAGTAGCGCGTAGGCCGGAATGGTGAACGTCCCGGCGCTAGCGAGCACGTTGCAGGCCGCAGCTGTAAAGTCCCCTCTACCACTGGTGACCGAAAGGACTAGCGGGACTGACCCCGTCGCGCTACCGGGGTTCCACGCGACATTCATGCCCAGCCTCCGGGTCACGATCAGGCCGTTGGAACTCCCGGAAGGGCTGGTAAATGTGGGCGCGGGAGAAACCGCAAGCTCTGCGGTAACCGCACCGACGTCTTCGCCCGGGCCTCCCGTGAAGGTATAGCTGCCGGCCTGTGTAGAGCCTATGAACGTCCCGGTTGGGCTGATTACCACCCAGTCGCCTGAATTTGCGGTTACGGTGGCGGTCGTGCTCTTTGGTCCTGTAAACGTGAACCGCGATCCGGCATCGATCGCGACTGGGTTCAGCTTACCCAGGAACGTCTCGATGGGAAAGCCTGTTCCGGCCGCAAACAGGTCATGGTAGGGCACGACAGTGCAGGTGCCGGGCGGTGGCTGATCAAGGTAAGACACAAGGAACGGCTGCAACGCAGGCGGGATGGAAGCGCGGACGAATGTGAATTTCGCCAGCTCGGTAAAGCCTCGGTCCTGATTGGGATGCTGGTCTACCTGCGCAATCCCAAGCGTGGGAGATGCAAGGGATGCCCATTGCGGTATGTTCGCGGCGGCAACAGTGGGATCGGCGGGCGTACAGGTCCGGCTGCCGTTGGCCACCGGGATTACAGCGCTGTTGCTGACATTGGTCGCGATCTGAACCACCAGCGGCACGGCGCAGCCCGTTGGTACGTTGTCCGGAACCTTGAAGGCGATTTGGTCCAACCCGATGCAGCACCCAGATCGGCCTTGATAAACAACCGGCGCCTGCACGCCTCCCAACCATACCGTCAGGGGCAGTCGGATACTCTGGCCCAGTGAGCCGGTACCATCGCCTCCCGGTACTGGCCCCAGTCCGGTTGCCCAAAGCGTCAGAGTGTCGCCCGCATTGGCGGAGCCGCAGGCCGTGTTTGGCCCACCGCAATTTGCTCCCTTTATGGCTGAGACCAGACTATAGTCCGGATAAGTCACAATAGCAGGCCCCCTGCCGCTGCTGTCAACTGTAAAGAGGCCCGCGCTCTGAAGACCTACTCCCTGAAACGGCGTTGGGGCACTGTCCTCGCCGTTGTACGTAACCGTGATGGTCACTTGCGCGTTCGATCCAAAGCCGCCGCCTGGAGGTGTATTGGAGGGCATTAGCGCGGCTACCTGGGTTGCCGATGTGTAGTACATGAGCGCGTTCACTGTTGTGGCATTGACGGTGATTTTCACGGACGTGCCGCTCAAGCTTGTAGATTGGAAAGCCGCCGTTGCGACCGTGATGTTCGCAGGTCCCAGCCCGCTTCCCGTGACGATAAAAATGCTGCCCGGGGAGATCAATGCACCTGGCAGGCGCGGGTCTTTATAGCTCGCCGCGTTCACGACGCCGGTTATGACGGGCGCTGCAGAGAGCCCGGGAATCACACCAGAGATCAGAGTTAGCGAGAGCGCTAGGTGGAGAAGGCGAGGGGTCACCCAATAATCACTGGCCGCAATTCCCATCTTTGCTCCTTTCAGCCAACTGACTATACACTACTTATACACGACGTTGCAAGGTGCCACTTACTGGTGAGCACTGCCATCCCTCAAGTGGTCGGCGGTCCAAACAGTGAGATTCACACCGCTTCCGATGCAGACGACCGCGACGCCCGGATGGACCATCTAGAAGTTCGGGTGTTCGGCTCCACGTTGACGCAACGCGTGTGGTGAGATATGCCCCAAGGGGGATAGATCCCCGTGGGGAAGGCGTTTGCAGATGGTCGGTGCCCTTATTGGGAACCGTGGTACTTCGCTCTCCATTCGAACCTTCGGGGTCTCTGGTGCGGAGAGGGGGACTTGAACCCCCATGGGATTGCTCCCGCTAGCACCTCAAGCTAGTGCGTCTGCCAATTCCGCCACCTCCGCACAAAGGGGAAGGAAAACTTCCGTTTCGGCGGGCTCACTTCTTGGCCGGGGCCGCCGGGGCTGGCTGGCCTTGCGTTGGTGCATTACCCCCTTGCTGGGGCACGGGAATCGTAATGGGCTGCCCCGGCATCACCGGCACTTGAACGGGCGCGGTTTTTCCTGAAGCGGGCCGGCTCGTCGCCGCGCCGGCGTTCCTCTCGAGCACCGAGCCCCCGACGCCGCCCTGCTTGGTGGCCATGATCGAGAGAATGATCGACGTGATCATGAACACCACCGCCGCGGCGGTGGTCGCCTTAGAAAGCACAGTGGCCGCGCCCCTGGGCCCAAAGGCCGTCTGCGATCCCATTCCTCCGAACGCCCCGGCCAAATCCGCCGCTTTGCCGCTCTGGAGCAGCACGACGATAATCAAAAATATGCACACTAAAATGTGCAAAATGGAAATCAGAAGATGCATGCCAGTGCTGACTTTCCGAGCCCGCTAGTAATTTACGATCGAGGCCATCGAAGCCGCATCGAGACTGGCCCCGCCCACCAGAGCGCCGTCGATATCGGACCGTTCCATCAAGCCCTTGATGTTATCCGGCTTGACGCTGCCGCCGTAAAGGATCCGCAAACTTTCGGCCGCCGCCGCGCCAAAGCATCGGGCCGCCCGGTCGCGAATCACCCGATGCGCTTGCGCTGCGGTTTCCGGCGTGGCCGTGCGGCCGGTTCCGATCGCCCATACAGGCTCGTAAGCCACCAGTATAGGAGAGAACTGCTCATGGGTCAAACCGGCGAAAGCTCCCTCAAACTGCTGGATTAAAACGGCATCGGTTTCCCCGGCTTCGCGCTGCTCGAGGCGCTCCCCCACGCATACGATGGGCTGCAAACCGGCGGCGAGCGCGGCGCGGACACGGCGGTTCACGGTCTGGTCCGTCTCGCCGAAATACTGGCGGCGCTCGCTGTGTCCCACTATGACATATGTGCAGCCGGCGGCGGCGATCATGCCCGCCGAAACCTCGCCCGTGTAGGCCCCCTCCTTCTCCCAATGCAGATTCTGCGCCGCAATGTGAATCCTCGATCCCCGCGCCGCTTCCGCGGCCGCCGGCAGGCAGGGAAACGGGGGCGCAATGACAATCTCACAATGCGCCGAACGCTCCACCAGAGGCCGGAACTTCTCAAAGAAACTCACCGTCTCACCCGGCGTCTTGTACATCTTCCAGTTGCCGGCTATCACCGGCATGCGCGTGCTCACGTGGCGATCTCCTGTAAAAAGCTGGTCCCCACCGCGATCCTGGCGCCGAAATTGGCGGCCACGGTCTGACCGAGATCGGCCAGCGTGGCGCGCGTACCCAGTTTCACCCCGGGCTGCACGCGCGGCCCAAAGGCAAGCACCGGAACATACTCCCGGGAATGGTCGGTGGACGGCGTCGTCGGGTCGCAGCCGTGATCCGCCGTTAACAGAACCAAATCGCCGGGACGCAGTATGCTCTCGAGTTCCGGAAGCCGCCGGTCGAAGCTCTCCAGGGCCGCGGCGTAGCCTTCGACGTCGTTGCGGTGACCGTAAAGCATATCGAAATCGACCAGATTGGTAAAGATCAGCCCGCCATCGCGCTGCTTGGCCGCCTCGATCGTCCGGCTGATTCCGTCGTCGTTGCTTTTCGTTTTCACGAAACTCGTGATCCCGCGATGGCTGAAAACGTCGGCGATTTTTCCCACCGCGTGCACCGGCACGCCCGCTTCGGCAAGTTTGTCGAGCAGCATGCCCGCCGGTGGCGGGATCGCATAATCCCGCCGGTTCGCGGTGCGGGTGAAACTCCCCGCTGAGCCCAGAAACGGGCGCGCGATCACGCGCCCCACTTCGAGCGGCCCCCGCAGCATTTCCCGGGCGGTTTCGCAGATGCGATACAGCTCGGCCAGCGGAATCACTTCTTCATGCGCCGCCACCTGGAACACGCTGTCCGCCGAGGTATAAATGATCGGCCAGCCTGTCCGTATATGCTCCGCCCCGAGCCGCTCGATGATTTCCGTACCGGAAGCGGCGCAGTTGCCGAGCGTTCCGCGGCCGATCCGCCGCTCGAACTCGTCTATGAACTCGCGCGGGAAGCCGTGCGGGAACAGCGGCAGCGGCTTCTCGAGAATGATGCCGGCCATTTCCCAATGCCCGGTCGTCGTATCCTTGCCCGGAGAGAGAAGCGCGGCGCGCCCGTAAGCTCCCGCCGGGGTCTCGGCGGGCGGCAAATTCTCCAGCGGCTTGATATTGGCAAGACCTATACGGCGCAGGTTCGGCAGCCGCATCGGCCGCCGCCGGGCGATATTCCCCAGCGTGTCGCTGCCCCGGTCGCCATAGCGCTCCGCATCGGGCATTTCGCCGATGCCCACGCTGTCGAGCACGATCCAGATCACGCGGGCGAACATGGATTTCATTCTAGCAACCGGCTGTTATCATCAAAATTTGCGGGCCTCGCAGCCCCCTGGGCGGGCAATACGGACCGCTACTACTGGAAAGGACCGGTGTGTTTCATGAGTGACCAGACATTTCGCATCGAGAAAGACAGCATGGGCGAGGTGAAAGTTCCAGCCGACGCTCTCTACGCCGCTCAGACGCAGCGGGCTGTCGAGAATTTTCCCGTCAGCGGGCTGCGTTTTCCCCGCGCCTTCATCCGCGCCTTGGGCATGATCAAGGGGGCCGCGGCGGCTGTCAATCTGGATTTGAAGCTGATGGAAGCCGATATGGCAATGGCCATCCAGGAAGCCGCCCAGGAGGTCGAGGAAGGACTCCACGATGCTCACTTTCCGCTCGACATTTATCAAACCGGCTCGGGAACCAGCACGAATATGAACGCCAATGAGGTGCTGGCCACGCTCGCCTCACGCAAGCTGGGGCGCAAGGTGCATCCCAACGACCACGTGAATATGAGCCAGTCGTCGAACGACGTGATCCCGACCGCGATCCACGTGAGCGCCTACCTCGAGGTGCATACGCGGCTGCTGCCCGCGCTGGTTCATTTGCGGGAAACCATTGACCGCCGCGCCCGTGAGACGGATCACATTGTCAAGACCGGGCGCACGCATTTGATGGACGCTTTGCCGGTCCGCCTGGGCCAGGAATTGAGCGGATGGAGCTCGCAGATCGCCCACGCGATCGCCCGCATTGAATCCACGCTGCCGCGCCTGGCCGAGCTGGCGCAAGGGGGAACGGCCGTCGGCACCGGCGTCAACGCGCACCCGGAGTTTGGCCGCCGCATCGCCGCCAGGCTCGCCGGGCGCACCGGCATTCCTTTCGTGGCAAGTCCGAACTTCTTTTTCAGTATGAGTACGCAAGACACAGCGGCCGAGCTCAGCGGCCAGCTCAACGCCACTGCCTGCGGCCTGATGAAAATCTCCAACGACCTGCGATGGATGAACAGCGGGCCGCAAGCAGGTCTGGCCGAAATCGCGCTGCCGGATTTGCAGCCCGGCTCGAGTATCATGCCCGGCAAGGTCAATCCCGTAATTCCGGAGGCGATGACCATGGTTTGCGCCCAGGTGATGGGCAACCATGTGGCAATCACCGTAGCCGATCAAGCCGGCAACTTCCAGCTCAGCGTCATGCTGCCTCTAATTGCGCACAACCTGCTGCAAAGCATCTCTCTGCTGGCCAACGCCTCGCGCCTGCTTGCCGATAAGGCCGTTGCCGGTTTTAAGGTCAACGAGAGGCATGTGACGGATCTGGTGGACAAAAATCCGATTCTGGTAACGGCGCTGAATCCTGTGATCGGCTATGAATTGGGCGCCAAGATTGCCAAGCGCGCCTACGCCGAGGGCCGGAAGGTCAAAGAGGTCGCGGCGGAAATGAGCAATCTCGCGCCGGCCGAGCTCGATCGCCTCTTGGATCCCAAGCGGATGACCGAAGGGGGCATTGCCAAATAGCTTCCTATACATCGCGCGCGGGCTGCCGCTGGCCCTGCCTCGGCCGAGTTGTGAAATCTCGCCCAACTCAAGCCGCTCTGCCGGGAGCATCCCACGTTTTCCTCGGCGAACCCCGTTGATTCCGGCAACCCCTCCGCCTTTGTAGCTGTCTAAGGATTAGTATCTCAATTGAAAGGGTGCAAGCTGCTTTGCGGAAAGGGGGCTCCGGATGACTGTCGGGAAGATGCTGCTCGCCTGGGGCAAAGTGCTGATTGGCAACGCCCCCATGCTTTCGATCGAGATCACACGGGAGTGCCCGCTGCATTGCCCGGGCTGCTATGCCTACGGAGAGGCGCATCTCGGCGGCGGTACAACGCTGCGCCAGCTCAACGATCTCAGGGGCGATGCGCTGGTGCAGGGGGTGATCGGGCTGGTGAAACAGCACGGCCCGATTCACGTCTCGCTCGTCGGCGGCGAGCCCCTGATGCGCGTGCGCGAGTTGAACCGGATTCTGCCGGCGTTGAGCGGCATGGGCGTGCGTACCATGGTCGTCACCAGCGGCGTCATTCGCGTTCCGATCGAGTGGATGGCCATACCCAGAGTTTTGGTAACCGTTTCCGTCGATGGCCTGCCGGAGCACCATGACGTGCGCCGCGCGCCGGCGACCTATGAGCGCATCCTGCGCAATATCCAAGGATGCAAGGTCAACATCCATTGGACCGTTACCGCGCCGATGATGGAGCGGCCCGGCTACTTGGACGAATACCTCGCGTTTTGGAGCGCGCGGCCCGAAGTCCGCCGCATCTGGATAAGTTCCTACACGCCGCAGAGGGGCGAGCACAGCGCCGAGATGCTCAGCGCGGAATCCCGCAAAGAACTCGCGAGGCAAATACCCGAACTGCGGCGGCGTTTTCCCAAGCTCTGGATCAACGAAGGAGTCGCCCAAGCCTATGTCGAGCCGCCGCCGAGTCCCGACGCCTGCCTGTTCTCCCGGATGTCCGTGAATTATTCCGCCGATTTGAAAACCAGAGTCGAGCCCTGCATCTTCGGCGGAGATCCGGATTGCGGGCAGTGCGGCTGCGCCATCAGCACCGGCCTGCATTGGGTCGGACGCTTGCGCCTGGGGCCGATCACCGTGTTCCGGTTTGCGACCGCCTCCACGGCTGTCGGACGCCTCGTGGCCCGTTTCCGCCAGCGCGGGCGCAGCGACCTCCGCCGCGGGGCCGCGCAATCCGGCAGCGCGCCGAAATTTGTGCAGATCGCGCAATAAATGGCAGTTCGGCGGATTTCGAGAGGCGGACGCTTTCAGATACCGACAATTTCCATCCTCAGCCCGGCCGCGTCCCGCTCGGGAGCCAGCGGGACGCTTTTGACCTGTCCTTCACCCGCCAGGCGCGCCACTACGGCGGCCGCCACCGCATCCAACAGGTCATCCGGCGCCGCTTCCCGCCTGCGATGTGCGCGGCGGGCTTGCTGGAGGACAGCCTCCAGGTTTGCGGTCCACTGCTCGATCAGCTCGCGCCGGATTCGCCGCCCCGCCTGTGATCTCTTCGGGTCTTTGAGAATCTTCCCTCGGTTCAGCCAGCGAAAGCACAATTCGGGATGCGTTTCGCGGATCCGTTCTTGCAGCTTTGGCGCGATTCGCAGCACCGCGTCCACCTCGCGAATCTTCGGGCATATTCCCCAGGATTGCTTGCTGAGTTTGCGCCCGAGGATCCTCTCGTTGCGCCGGCAGGCTTCTGCGTAGCTCTCGGCCCATACAGCCTCGCGTGCGGGCACGGGAAACACGGTGGAGGCGCGGGGGCCGAGCTCTTTTCGAGCCATGGCGTCGCACAGACGCTCTCGTGGAAATTCGCCCGAGGGCAATCCCATGGGGATGTCCGCCAGAGTGAGATTCACGTTTTGTGTTTCGAGCGCCGCCTCTGCGAAGGTCCGCAGCACCCGGAGCGTAATGATGCGCCCCGCCGCATCGACTACGGCGAGGACCCAGCCCTCCCGGCAGCCGTCCACTCCTCCCCAATTGGCCATCGAACCTCGCGGCGGCCTGCCGGTAGCCAGCCCGGAGTTGGCGCTGAGGCATCCGTGCGCAGGCATCCTATGATAGATAACCCCTGGGCCGCCGGCCAGAGGGAAACGTTTTCGAGCCGACTCCGGCATCGGACCCGGCAGCCCGTCTCGCCCCGGAGTCGCTCGGGAAAATACAATCAGGACGTAACTTTTTGGACCGGCCGGCTGCATAGCATTGTGAAATGCCGGGCCTTATGAAATGCTGGAGTCAGCTTGAGTAGCGTTTGCGGAATGCTAGGGGTCACATCCGCATCGGCGGTGGAAAGGGCCGGCTTGGAGGAGCTCATGGCCGGCTACCAGCGGGCCGATGCAGAAGCGGCGGCCGAACTGATCCGCCAGCTCTCCCCCGTCCTATTCCGATTTTTTGCCTCCGACCTGGCGACGCGGGCCTTTGCCGAAGACCTGTTGCAGGAATGCTGGCTCCGCATTCACAAATCGCGCCACACCTACCTTCCTGGCGAGCCCTTGTTGCCGTGGGTTTTCGCCATCGCCCGGCATACACGGGTTGACGTGTTTCAGCGGCGGCGGCGCATCGAATCGCATGAGCTGGCTCTCGAAGGCTGCGATCACTGCGCGGCGCCCGCGGCGCCTCCGGACGCCCAATCGGGGGATCTGAGCCGCCTGCTCGATCACCTCCCCGAAAGCCAGCGTGAGGTGATCCTCATGCTGAAAGTCGCCGGCATGACCCTCGAGGAGGTCGCTGGCTCGACCTCCTCCACCGTCGGCTCCGTCAAGCAGAAAGCTCACCGCGCTTACCGCAAGTTGCGTCAGATCCTCAAACAGTCCGCTTCCGAGCGAGTACGCCCATGACCTGCGAACAGATTGACCGGTTTTTCGATCAGCAGTGGAGCGGCCGCGATCAGGCCGTTCCCCAGCAGGTAGCGGAGCACCTCCAAAAATGCGAGCCTTGCAGGCAGTTGTTCCGTCTGGTCCGGCGCACCGCGCCCGAGTGGGAGGTTTCGCCGGAGCACCAGGCGCGGCTGACCGGAGCAGTGCTTGAATCACTCGAGCCGGTTTTGCCGCTCGCGCGCCGGCAATTCACTCTCGACCTGCTCGGAGCTTTCCTGGTCATTCTCCTCCTCGGCATCGCCGTGGCGGGTGTCCGCTCCCCATGGGTGATGAGCGCCGGGCAGTTCGTGACGGTGACTCTGGTTCTGGCGGCCGGCGCAGTCATGCTGGCCTTATCCCTCGCTCGCCAGGTAACCCCTGGATCTGCACAAAAGATACAGCCGGGAGTGTTGCTGGCGGCCATCGCCGCCACATTTTCCGGCTCCCTGCTGCTGCTTTTTCCCTGGGATATGTCCGGCCGGTTCTGGTTCCGCGGGCTGCTTTGCTTCTCCTTTGGGGCTGTACTGGCTTGTTTGGCGACAGTCCCACTGTGGATGATCGTACGGCGCGGCGCCCTGTTGTCGCCCGCTCTCACCGGAGCGAGCACGGGGCTGTTAGCCGGAGTGCTGAGCGCTGTTGTCATTCACCTCGGCTGTCCCATGACAACGGCCCCGCACTTGGCGATCTGGCATGCCGCTGTCCCTGTCTTCAGCGCTTTTGCCGGTTTTTTGCTAGGGCATTTCTCAGGCGATCACCCTGCCGGCTCCTCCGGCCCCCGAACGTAACTTTTTTGGGCTTCCTCCGGCAATCCCTAGAGAACACGAAAACACTATGCTGGAACAACGCACTATTTTGGAACAAATGGACTTGTTGCAACGAGCCGAGCCGCCCCGGAACGAGGAAGTCCTCGACAACGGCGTGCGTCTCACCCGAATGGAGTCCCAGTTGCTCTTCTGGCTCCGGCGCCATCCCGGGAAATGTCTGTCGCGCAAATTTCTGTTGGAAACCATTTGGGGTTACAAGGAGGGTGTGCGTTCGCGCACCCTCGACGTGCATATCCGTCGGCTGCGCAGAAAGCTCGGGCCGCTGGGTCATGACTGCATTAAGACGATCTTCCGCAATGGGTACTCGTGGTGCCCGAGCGGCCGTGAGCCGCTCAGCGAATCCTCGCGTTTTGCTTAGCCGCCAACCGCGGATCCGCAGGCTCCAGCCAAAGCGATTCGGGCCTGCTTCCACGGGTTCGCCGCGGCGAAAATCCGGCGGGGCGTGAAGCCGCCAGCCTCAGCCGCCTGGACGCATAACATACAGTACAGCTTCCCCTAGCCGGGCGGTCTCGGATGCAAGCAGGAACGAGACCGCCCTTCTTTTCACGTCATCGGCCCTCCCAATTCGTGGTATTTTAGGCGTGTCTGGAGAAGAAGGGGGAGCCGATATGGAACGTCGAACGTTCATTCTTTCCGCCGGAACGGCCCTGGCTGCCATGCGCGCCGCCGGAGCCAATGATCGTGTAAACGTCGGCGTGATCGGATTGCGGGGGCGTGGCCGCTCGCATATGAGCATCTTCGGAAGCCAGAAGGACTCCACGGTCGCTGCCGTTTGCGACATTGACGATGCCCAAACAGAGCGCGCCGTCCAGCTCGTGCAAAAAGTGCAGGGCGCCAAGCCCAACACTTTCCGCGATCTCCGCAAGCTTTACGACGATAAAAGCATCGATGCCGTCTCCATCGCTACTTGCAACCACTGGCATGCGCTGGCGGCTATCTGGGCCTGCCAGGCGGGAAAGGATGTCTACGTCGAGAAGCCGGCCTGCCACAACATCTTTGAAGGTCGTCAAATGGTGGCTGCCGCCCGCAAGTACAACCGGATCATGCAGGTCGGCCACCAAAGCCGCACGATCCAGCACAAGCGCAAAGCGATCGAGATGCTGCACCAGGGCGTCATTGGAAAAATCTATATGGCCAAAGGCCTGTGTTTCAAGCGGCGTCCTTCGATCGGCCATGCTCCGGATGGCCCGGTGCCGCCGGGCGTCGATTACGATACCTGGCTCGGGCCGGCGCCGATGCGTCCCTTCAATCCTAACCGGTTTCACTACAACTGGCATTGGTTTTGGGATACAGGCAACGGCGACATCGGCAATCAAGGCGTCCACGAGATGGATCTCGCCCGTTGGGGCCTGAACCGGAAGCTGCCCACCAAGGTGACAGCCTCGGGCGGCAAATACATTTACAACGACGATCAGGAAACTCCGAATACCCTGATCGCCACGTTCGATTACGGCGATGCGGAACTGGTCTTCGAAGTGCGCGGCATTCTCACCGGCAACGAGGCGGACATGCCCCAGGTGCAGGGCACGAACTACATTGGCGATATTTACCTCGGCAGCGACGGGTACGCCACACTCGACGACCTGGCTTTCCGCGTCTACTTGGGCGAGAAGCGCGAGCTGGCGCACGAAGTGAAAATGATGGAGGCCAATCCCTCCGACACCGTCGGCCACGTGCGGAACTTTCTCGACGCCGTCAAGAGCCGTAAGTATACTGATTTGCACTGTGACATCGAGGAAGGGCGGCTTTCGGCGTCGCTCTGCCACCTGGCGAATATTTCCTATCGTACCGGCAGAAAGCTCACGTTCGACCCGGCGACGGAAACCTTCGGCGGCGACAAAGAAGCGAACTCTTATCTTTCTCGGAACTACCGCGCCCCGTTCGTGGTGCCGGAGAGGGTGTAGCCCCTTTCGGTTTCTCTCGGGCCGAACCTGAGTTTGTTGGGATCGCGCCGGGGAAGACGCCGGCGTGAGCCGCCCTGCTTTTCAAGCAGAGCCGGCGCGGCCGGTCAGCGTTTATCGGGCGGCTGCTGGAACCACTTCACGCGCGCGAGCAGACCGTATATGGCGAGGCAAATCCAAAAATCTACCGCCAGTCCCCAATCGATCTCGAACGGCTTGTGTTGCGCGCGTGCGGGCAGGTATCGCCAGAACCCGAAATAGATGGCATTGCCCGACAGTACCGATGCGAGACTGTGCCAGAAGCGGCGCGACATCGAGAACCGAAGACTGCGGCGTTGTTTTTTTCCGGGGCGCCTGGGATCCCGGCAGCAGCAGCGCAGCCAGTTGGTCCAGGGAACGAGCGGTGTGTTTCCTGGAGAAGGCTGATTGTCGGCTGATTCTCCGGCTACTGTCAAGGCCGGCGCTCCACCGTGCCGATCGAGTCCAACGCGAGTAAAGAGGTGATTCTGTGACCCGGCGCGAGTTTCATCGAACCGCCGCCCTGCTTCCGGCGGCCGCTCGCGCGGCGCTCGCTGCGCCGCCGATGCGCATCATCGATCCACACGTTCACGTTTGGACGCAGGATCCGCGCTATCCCTGGGCGTCCTCGGCGAGCAAACCGCCGCGCCCGGAAGCTCTGCCCGAAGAGCTGTTGCAGTTGATGAAGGCCAACGGTGTCTCCCATACTGTTCTGATTCAAGTGATTTACTACACCTGGGACAATCGTTTCACCCGCGACACGTTGCGAAAGTATAAGGGCGTGTTTCAAGGCGTCTGCCGCGTCAACCCGGAAAGCCCTTCGGCTCCGGATGATCTTTCGCGCCTGGTGAAAGAGGATGGCTTTCGAGGGGTCCGGCTCAGTCCCTCCGGCGCTGCGGCCGGAGATTGGATCCGTGGGCCTTTAATGCCGCCTCTGTGGCGGCGCACCCAGGAACTTAAGATCCCTATGACGCTGCTGCTACCGACCACGCGGCTGCCCGACGCCGCCCGCCTCATCGAGCGCTATCCCGATCTTGACGTGGTGATCGACCATATGGCCGACTGCCCCATCGATCAGCCGGCCGAATTGAAAAAACTGGTGGCCCTCGCGCGCTTCCCGCGCGTCTACGTGAAAATCTCGCACACCTGGTCGCTTTCCAGGCAGCCTTACCCCTTCCGCGATACTCACGACCAGGTGCACAAGCTCTATGATGCCTTCGGGCCGCAGCGCCTGATGTGGGGCACCGACTGGCCCATCTGCGAGCGCTGGTGCACCTACGCCCAAACCCTGAGCGTCGTTCGCGATGAAATGAAATTCCTCAACGCCGAAGACAAGCTCTGGATTCTCGGCAAAACCGTCGAGCGAATCTGGCCCTTTTCCGCCTGAAATCGCCAGCCCAGGCGAACTGGTACGGACCGGGCGGCCCGGCGGACCGCTAGTTGATCTTGATGCTCGATACCGTCATCGTGTCGCCCGTAACGTTGCCCGTCACCGTGACTCGCAAGTCGGTCTTTTTGCCGGACGACTTCACCGCCGCCAACGCCTGCTTGTTGCCGGCCGCGTCGAACGACACAAATTTTCCGTCGGTCGTATAAACGCCAAAGCCCGATCTGGCGCAATCATCCATGGTCAGGCAGCCGATGTCATGGGTCTTGGCCATGCTCTCGCCTTTCTTGATGGCATCCGACGAGCACGCCTTATCAATCAGGTATCCGGTGATCGTTTTCTGTTCCGCCGCGCAGATACCGGCGAAAAGAGCCGCGGCCATCCCTAATTGCAGAAGTTTTTTGGTCATATTTTCGTTTCTCCATGTACGCCTGCGGCGCGGATAGCTGAATCGGGCCGCGCGGAAGCGTCCTCAGCGGACCAGCGCCGGATTCAGCCACGCCGGCCTCCCAAAGCCGCACCGGCCTTCCAGCAAGCCGCGCTGGGAAAGTCCCTCACTGTTGCTTTGCTCACTTTTCCAGAAAAAAGTTACCCACAAACATAGAATCGATCCCCGAGGAATAAAAGCTGCGCACTGCGTCGCGGGGATTGCACACCAGCGGCTCGCCAAAGAGGTTGAACGACGTGTTGTACACCACCGGCACGCCGGTCGCGCGCCCAGCGGCCTGCAACAACTCCCAATAGAGCGGATTGTCTTCTTTATGGACCGTGTGAACGCGGATCAGATCGCCTCGCAGCACTGCGCCGTCGAATTGCTGCCGGTACTGCGGCTTCACGCGGCTCACCGTGGCCAGAAAGCGGGCGTTCGGGCCGCATTCGAAGAACTCGCCCGCTAGCTCGGCCGGCACCGAAGCGGCAAACTTCCGGAACGGCTCGCGGTGCTTGATGTAAATATTCAGGTTTTCCGTCGAATACGGGTTCAGCGGTGAGGCCAGAATACTGCGGTTGCCGAGCGCCCGCGGCCCGAACTCCATGCGGCCCTGGTACCAGGCCACAATCTGATTTTCCGCCAGCTTGGCGACAGCCGTTTCCACCACCTCTCCGGCGGTCAGCAAATAGCGGAAGCGCAGCTTGCAGTTTTCCAGGACTTTTTTGATCTCCTCGCGGTCGAATCCCGGCCCGTAGCACAGGTTTCCTGGGGGTATGCGTTCCTGCCGCCCGAGCACATGATGCCATCCGTAGAACGCGGCGCCGAGGGCCGTACCCGAGTTACCCGCTGCCGGCTGCGCGTAGACGCGCTGGTAGCAACCGGAATTTTCGCAGGCGGCCACCAGGAGGCTGTTCAGCGCCAGGCCGCCCGCGAGACACAGATTTTCCCCCGCTCCGGCCAGTTCCATCACCACGGATTCGACCGCCCGCTGCACGCTTGCCGCCAGATCGAGCCGCATCTCCGGCGTGATCCCTTGCGGCCCTTCCACCCCTAGGTGGGCGAAAAATTTCTCGCTGAATCCGCCGTGCGTCGGATGGTCCGTATCGAAATAGCTGCGGTCGAAGCTCGGCCAGCCATGGGAGTCGGCCCCCATTACCAGCCGGAAAAAGCCGGCATATTTCGGCTCACCCGCCGCCGAGAGCCACTGCACCTTGTGCTCCTCCGAGCGCGGCCGGAAGCCGAGCAGCGCCGTGATGCGCCCGTAGAAATCCGCCGGCGAATCCGGAGCGTATAGCTCTTCTTCGAGCCGCAGCGTATTGCCTTCCGCCTTCCATAACGCGCCGCACCGCATGTCGCCGGTCCGGTCCAGCGTGAGCACCGTCGCCCGCTCGAAGGGCGACATGTAAAAGGCGCTGGCCGCGTGGGCCATGTGGTGATCTACCACTCGGATGCGTCCGTTCGGGAACAAGGATTTCACCTGGGTGTGGAGATGAGCGGACGCGCCGCCGCCCAGAGGGCCGGCCAGAATCACCCAATCAACCTCGTCGGGCTTTGCGTCCGCCAGCCGCAAGCACGTGCGAATGGCTTCCAGAGGCAGGCTTCCCGGTTGCCGCGCCCACAGCGAACCGCGTAGCTTGTCTTCCTCAATCGCCGCAACCAGTGTGCCGTCCCGCAGCACGGCCGCCGCGCCGTCCCGCGTCAGACCCCCGATGCCGACGATCAGCATGCGCCATTCCTCAGCCGCTTGAGCGCCCGCTCGCGCCCGACTGCCGTGAAGACGGAAAATGCGCTCGGCCCGACGCTCTGCCCGCTCAGCGCGGCCCGCGCCGCGTTGATGATTACGCCGGCCTTGACCCCGCGATCCGCAGCCAAGGCCCGCAGTTCCCGCTCGATATTTTCCTCGGTGAAGTCGGCAATTTTTTCCAGCCGGTCGCCTAACTCCCGCAGCAGCTCGCGCGCTCCGGGCGCTTGCAGCTTCTCCCGCGCCCCGGGCTCGATGGCAAACTGGTCGCCGAAATACGCCGCGCCCCGCCGGCTGAAGTCGCGCAGGGTCGTGTAGCGGGCCCGCAGCAGATCCACGGTTTTGGCAAACCACTCCCGCTCCGCGCTGGCATAACTTTCCTGCCAGAGCCCGGCGCGCCGCAGCTCGTCTTCGACATAGGGCAGCAACTCCTCAATGGGCATCGACCGCAGATGCTGCGCGTTGAGCCAGAGCGCCTTCGGATCGGGCCAGTTTTCCGGATCGTTCTCCTGATAGCTGACAACCGCATTGTTGCGGTTAATTCCTTCGAGCGAAAACAGCGCGATCAGCTCCTGGCGGCTGAGCACTTCGCGATTGTCTTTCGGAGACCATCCGAGCAGGCTGAGGAAATTTACGAAAGCGTGCGGCAAAAACCCGGCATCGCGATAGGCTGTCACGCTCACCACCTGGCCGTGGCGGCGCTTGGAAAGCTTCGACCCGTCGGGAGCAAGCAGCAGCGGCAGGTGGGCCAGCGCAGGACGCTCGGCTCCCAGCCCCTCGAAAATCAAGAGATGCTTGAAGGTGTTCGCCAGATGATCCTGTCCCCGAATGATGTGGCTGATTCGCAGATCCGCGTCGTCCGCGCAAGACGCCAGATGATAGGTCGGCGTGCCGTCGCTGCGGGCCAGCGCGAAATCCTCGATGTCGCCCGTCGAACGCGCCTGCGGCCCATAAACGGCGTCGTCAAACCGGATCTCGCTGACGCGCTCGCGGGGCACACGGTAGCGCAAGACGAACCGCTCCCCGGACGCCGCCCGCCGGTCGCTCTCCTCGCGGCTGATCTCCCGCTGCCCTGGATTGAACAGCCACGGCGCCCCGCTGCGGTCCTTGCCGCCTTCGGCAACCTCAACTGCCGGAGTGAAGTCCCGGTAAGCGAAACCCTTGTCCAGCAGCGCCTGCGCAGCCTGCCGGTGCAGGGCCGCCCGCTTGGATTGAGCGTACTCTTCATCCCAGTCAAGGCCCAGCCATCGCAGGCCTTCAAAGATCGATTGCCGTGACGCTTCCGTGTTGCGCTCGAGATCGGTGTCGTCGATGCGCAGCACCATCGTGCCGCCCTTCTGCCGGGCGAAAAGCCAGTTGAAAATGTAGGTGCGCGCACCGCCGATGTGCAGGAAGCCGGTGGGTGATGGCGCAAAGCGGACCCGTACCATAACGGAGAACTTCAGTATATCAAGCGGTCGCGGGCAGTCCGTCGCCAGCCGAAGCGCCTGAGTTTAGATCGGCGCGGCGCCGCCGGCTCGGGACGCGACTGGCTATTTCTGGATCTCCGGTTGACCCTGCCGGTTGTTCCGCAGCAATGAGCACCGCCCGTCTCTCAAGCGGACCGAGCTGCCGCACCAGATTCCGCCTCGTACAAGCTCAGCCCTGCTGAACCCGGCCAGGCCCGAGGCTGGCCCCCGCCCCTTGGGGTCCGATTCACCGGCCTAGCCGCCCGCGATGGCGCCTATGATCAGGAAGGGCTCCGCTCCGGAGGCAACTTCCTCGGGCAGGGGGGCGTCCGGCGACTCGTGCGAGAGATCCTCGGCGCAGGCAAAGAACCGCAAGAACGGCCGGCGCTGCCGGGTAACGTGATCGCGGATCGTGCCGCTCAGCACCGGATAGCTCGCCTCCAGCGCATCCAGGATCGCGCGCTGCGTCACCTGGCCGCCTACCTCGAGCTGGACTTCGTCCTCCACCTCCGCCAGGGTTCGCAGATGCGGCGGGAGTATTACTCGGATCATGGCAACGTCTGAACCTCAACAGAAAGCACCGCTGGGAGATCCCGGACAATCGGAGCCCAGGCGTCTCCAGCGTCGGCCGACGCGTAGACCTGGCCGCCGGTTGTCCCGAAATATATGCCGCAGGACTCCAGCGAGTCAACTGCCATCGCGTCGCGAAGCACATTCACGTAACAGTCCTTCTGCGGCAGGCCTTTCGTTAGCGCCTCCCATTCGTTTCCGCCCGTCCGGCTGCGAAAGACGCGCAGCTTCCCCTCGGGCGGGAAATGCTCCGAGTCGCTTTTGATCGGAACGACGTATATGGTCTCCGGCTCGTGCGCGTGGACGTCGATTACGAATCCGAAATCGGTCGGCAGGTTCCCGCTTACCTCCTGCCACGATTCGCCGGCATCGTCGCTGCGCAGCACGTCCCAGTGCTTCTGCATGAAGAGCACTTGCGGGCGCGAAGGATGCATCGCGATACGGTGAACGCAGTGGCCGACTTCGGCGTTCGGATCCGGTATGTATTGCGAGTGCAGGCCGCGGTTGATCGGACGCCAGGTTTGGCCGCCGTCGTCGGTTCGGAAAGCGCCCGCCGCCGAGATGGCGATGAAAATCCGGTCGGGATCCCGCGGATCGAGAAGGATCGTGTGCAAACACATCCCGCCCGCGCCCGGCTGCCAGCGCGGGCCCGAGCCGTGGCCCCGCAGACCCGGGATCTCCTGCCAGGTCTGCCCGCCGTCGGCCGAGCGGAACAGGGCGGCGTCCTCCACCCCCGCGTAGACCGAGTCCGGATCGCTCAGCGAGGGCTCGAGATGCCAGACCCGCTTGAACTCCCACGGATGCGGCGTGCCGTCGTACCACTGATGAGTTCCCGGAACGCCATCGTAGACGAACTTGTTGCCCACCGGCTCCCACGTCTGACCGCCATCATTGGAACGTTGGATCACCTGCCCGAACCACCCGCTGGTCTGCGACGCATACAGCCGGTTCGGATCGGCCGGCGACCCCTTGATGTGATAGATCTCCCATCCCCCAAAATGGGGGCCGCTGATGTCCCACTGCTCGCGCTTGCCGTCCGACGTCAGGATGAACGCGCCCTTGCGCGTGCCTACCAGTACGCGTACCTTGCTCATGCCCGCTCCTTTTCTAGAATTCACTCCACCTCTTCCGGTTTCGCCCTCGCGCGCCGGCCGTCAGGCGCCTCAGCGGCTTTTTCTGTCGGCGATCGCCTCGCGCCTGCGCCGAATCGCGGTAACAGGGGAGTCGCATCCCCTTGCTGCCAGCGCCGCCGCGCTTCGGCCAGGAATTTCTCCCGATTTTTCTCTACCTTCTCGATGAAGGTGCAAGGCGCCGCCGTTTGCTCGTGACGCCCGCCCCAAATCAGCAGCTCCAGGAGCACGGGCGCCAGATCAATCCCCTTTTCGGTGAGCCGGTAACTGATCCTTCGTGCGTCTGATTCCCGCCGCGCCTGGATAATTCCCGCCTCTTCCAGCCTCCGCAAACGATCGGCCAGAATGTTGGTGGCGATCCCCTCGCCCGATTGCTGGAACTCTTTGAACGTCCGGAAGCCGCGAACCATCAGGTCCCGAATAATCAGCAGCGACCAGCGGTCCCCGAAGATCTCCAGCGAGACGCTGACCGGACAGCCGGACCGCCGCTTCGCCTTCCCCCTACCGCACACGCCGGATCTTACCGGAATTACTTGCAGATTGCAAGTAAACTTTCCGGGCCTGAGATGTCCTCTTCATAACCACATTCGAAGCGGGGGAAACGGATTGCCGGCGCGGAAGGGCCGGCGGCGAAACCATTCAATCGTTGCTTCCAAAAACCCGCTCTGCCGTACGGTCCTTGCCCCGGCGCCTGCAAGGGAAACGGCGTTCCTTGGATTGCCGCTATTTCCTGTCGCGGCCCGTCTTACTGCCTTAAGGCAAAGCTGAATAGAGCGTTGCCGGCAGCCACGGCTACGTACTGCCGGCCGCCGATCGAGTAGGTCATGGGGCCGGAAGCGACGGCGCCGCCCAGGTTCGCTTTCCACAGCACCGCGCCTGTTCGGGCGTCCAACGCGTAGAAATAACCTTCGCGGCCGCCGCTGAAAAGCAGATCGGAAGCGGTGGTGAGAATGCCGGCATCGGTCACGTCAGTCATCTTGAATTCCCACTTCCGTTCCCCGGTTCTCGGGTCAATGGCCCGCACCGCTCCATACCCTTCGTCCTCTTTCCGGAAATTCTGCGTCGTGCGGCCGAAAGGAATCGGCGATTTCGGAAATCCGCCGCCGTATCGCTGGCCTTCCTTAAACTCTTCGGGCGCTTTTATATAAATCGAGGAGTAATTGGCCCAGGTAGGGATGTAAAACAGCCCGGTGCGCGGGCTGTAGGACGGGTTGTACCAGTTCGTGCCCCCCTGGTTGCCGGGATATATGAGCGTGCCCTCGGTGGTCGGCACTTTCCCGGCGATGCGGATCGGCTTCCCCTTCGCGTCGAAGCCATCCATCCAGTTCACGGTGACGAAAGGCTTTCCCATCAGGAATTCGCCCGTCGCCCGGTCCAAGGCGTAGAAAATGCCATTGCGGTTGGCAAAAAACATCAGCTTGCGCGGCGTTCGGCGGCCGTCTTTGCCCTGCCATTCCATGTCCGCCAGCACGGGCACTTGCACGGAGTCATAATCAAACTCGTCGTGCGGCGAGAATTGGTAATACCATTTTAGCTTGCCTGTGTCCGCGTCCAGAGCGACCACCGAATCGGTGTAGAGGTTGTCGCCCGGGCGCGGGTCGCCGTTCCAATCCGGCCCTGGATTGCCGACGCCCCAATACGTGAGGTTGAGCTCCGGATCGTAGGATCCGGTCACCCATATGGAACCGCCCCCATGCTGCCAGGAGTTCCCTCCCCAGGTTTCGTGGCCCGGCTCGCCAGGGCCGGGAATGGTGTAGAAGCGCCAAACTTCCTTGCCGGTGCGAGCGTCGTAGGCGGCGATGAAGCCCCGAATACCGTACTCGCCGCCGGCAGTACCTACGATTACCTTGTCCTTGACCACCAGGGGCGCGTGCGCCAAAGCATAGCCCGACTCGGCCTTCGCCACGGTCGTATCCCACAGCGGCTGGCCGTTTTTGGCGTCAATGGCGACTAGATGTGCGTCAATAGTACCCATAAACAACGTATCCCCGAGGATCGCCAGCCCCCGATTGATGCGGCCGCAGCAGGGACGGGCTTGCGGCGAGGGAGTGTACGAATAGGTCCAGAAGATTCTGCCCGTCGCCGCGTCCAGGGCGATTACGTCGTTCGGCGCCTGGACGGTGTACATCACGCCGTCCACTACCAGAGCCGTCGCCTCGAATTTCTCCAGAGAGCGGGCCTGGTAAATCCATTGCAGTTCGAGGTTCTTCACATTCTCGGGCGTGATCTGCGTAAGCAGGCTATGACGCTCTCCGCGCACGCTTCCGGAATAAGTCAGCCAGTTCTGCGGCTCCCGGTCCGCATGCAGGATGCGGTCGAAGGAGACCTGCGCCCAAAGAGAACCCGCGACGGCGGCCAGCAGAAACACGCGTGTGGTCATGGCTTCTCGATTCCTTTCAGAGACACAAGGTAGCTGACGAGATCCTCCAGCTCTTGCGCGCTCAATTTGTCTTTATAGGAAGGCATAGGAGATTTGTCGAGAAAAGCGAACTCTCGCAGGCCGGCTTTCGAGAAAGAGAGCAGCCGCTCCTGGGGATCGAAAAGCTGCACGGTGAAAGCATCCTGATTCAGAAGGCGGCCGGTGATCGCCGAGCCGTCCGCGGTCACCAGCCGGACAAAGCGGTTCTGCGGCAGAATTTCCGAGTCGGGATCGGCCAGCGAGCGTTCGAGCTCGGCAATCCGGCGTCGTGCCCCGATGTCGGAGAGGTCCGGGCCCAGGCGCGAGCCCACGCCCTTCACGCGATGGCAGCTCAAGCAGGCGCCTTTGCCGCGGAAAATGGCTTCGCCCCGCGCGGGGTTCCCCCGGCTGGAAGCCGCATCCGAGGCGGAATCAGCCAGGAAGCGTAAATAGCCGACAATGCTCCCCGCCTGGAACTCCGAGAGGCTGTGGGGCGGCATCGCCGTGCCTGGGATGCCGTTTCGAATGATCTGAATCAGGTCGCTGTCGGCGCTCGCCCGCCGGAATTTACCGTGGCCGATATCCGTGCCGGGAACCGAAGCCCCGGCTGGGCCGTGACAAACCGCACAGTTGGCCAGAAAGAGTTTCCGGCCTTCGTCCACCTCGGTAGGACTGTAACCGTGCTGGGCAAGCAGAGCGCTCACCCCGAAAAGGAGGACGAATCCCGTTACTGCCCGCATATCTCTGCCTCCCCACAAGCGTCTTAGCCTGCGCCTTGTTGCGCGGATACGGTCAGGCTGCCGGGCGCGGAGGCCGTTAAACGATGCGGCGACGCTAATTGATCGCAATTGTGCCCGCCCGCGCCCTAAGAAACGCGGCAGCCCGCCAGTGTAGGCGGCTACACCTCGTAAGGCGGCGGGGTGAGGCCCTTTACACGCAGATACACGTCCGCGTAGCCACGCGTATGAGCCGTGTGGATGAAGCCGTTGATGACCAGGTCCCGGCCGGTCAGCGCCGCCTGTTTCCCCTGGCCGGGGTACGATTTGTCGAGATCGGCCTCACTCATTCCTCCCAGCACCCCCGCGCACCAATCGAAGGAGTCGGCGAGGAACTTCTTGACTCCCTCCTTGTCCTTCTCCGGGTCCGCCGGCGGTTTCAGAGGCGCCGCCTCCCCTTTGATCCGGCGGAAATAATTGAGATTGGCGCTCGCCAGGTGCACCATCAACGGACCCCAGGCCCGCACGGCCGGCGTGGCCTTGAAGTCGTAGGCGTCGGCGGGCATCGCCTCGGCGATCGCGAGCGCGAATGTTTTCGCCCGGTTCCAGCGCCGCACATACGTATCCACCTCGGGCGTTGCCGCGCGAGCGGGACGCGCCACAACCGCTGCCGCGGCGGCCGCCAGGGTCTGCACTGCTCTGCGTCGGTTCATGTCCTCTCCCCCTGTAGTTGAAAGTAAAAGCCTTCACATTTTACCTCCGGGGACCCGAACCTTTTCGCGCCTTTTTACGTTTTTCAAAAGCTGCGGCCCCGCCTCCGGTCCTCCGGCCTGGGGGCAGTCCCGCTGCGGCGCCGCTCCACTCTGCTCACGAGCTTTTCGGAACCAGATTGTGAAACACCGATTCCCGCGCCAGTGACACGACGGTCAGGCGAAACTCCGCCGCGATGTTGCCGTCCACCATCGCCTGCAAAACGGTATCTCCGGTCCGCGCGCTCGGGGTTCTGGCTTCGATCGTGGTCTCCGCCGTCCCTCCGGGCGGAAGCTCGAAGCGCGATTCGGCCAGGTTTATCTCCACCGTTGATCCAGCCTGAAGGCGCAGCTCAACCTTGGCCGCTGTCGGGCCAGTATTCGTAATGCTTACCGGAGACGGAAACCGTTTTCCGCCTACAGACGCGAACAGCCGGTCGCTGCCGGAATCGCTTCCATTTACCTTGAGTACGATCGCCACAGGCCAATTATGGCATCGGCCGCGCGCTCGCGGGGAACCGGCGTCGCCGCCCTCGGCATGCGCCCCTGGGCGGGCCTGATTCCCGCGATTGCCTCCAATTTCTCGTGCTATTTTAGAAAGTTGACATCCGGAGACCCGGATTGCGGAGAAACTCGTAATCAACGGTGACCTTTGCCTGAATATACGGCGGAGCATGCGAGGGCCGGGCTCGACGCCCGTCTTCCCGTCATCGAAACCTGGCCCAACCAGTTTCGGGGATATCAAATCAAAATCGTAATTCCGGAGTTCACCTCCGTGTGCCCGAAAACCGGGCTCCCCGATTTTGGGGTCCTGACTCTTGAGTACGAGCCGGACAAACTGTGCCTGGAACTGAAGTCGTTCAAGCATTACATTCTGGCCTACCGCAATCTCGGCATCTTTTACGAGAACGTGGTGAACCGGATGTTGCGGGACGTGGTCCGGACAGTGCGGCCCGTTTCCGCAACGCTGGTCGGGGAGTTCACGCCGCGCGGAGGGCTGCGCTCAACGGTCACCGCCTCGTATCGCAGAGGGCGCAAGGCGGAACGCTGAAGGGCGCCGCGCCGCGGGGCTTGAATTTGTGGCATAAAGTGCTTTATGATATGGCCAGTCCCGGCCTTACAGCACACAGCCGCCGGGCCGGATGAGCGCCGATGAGCCCAATTACATGGAAAAATTCTTGAATGCCGTAAAGCCGGGAAGCCGCGAGGCGAAGCTCGCCGCTGAAATCGATCCCCGCCGGCTGCCCCGCCATATCGCCATTATCATGGATGGAAACGGCCGCTGGGCAAGGCGCCGCGGCCTGCCCCGCGTGGCCGGCCACCGGGCGGGAGTGCGTCCGGTGCGTGAGACGATCGAAAGCTGCGCGCAGCTCGGAATCGGCTGGCTCACGCTCTACGCCTTTTCCGCCGAGAACTGGAAACGGCCCAGAGCGGAAGTCGATACCTTGTGGCATTTGCTGCGCCACTCGTTGAGAAAGGAGCTGCCCGAGCTCAAGAGCAACGGCGTCCGGCTTCAGATTATCGGCCGCATCGACGATCTGCCGGAACCCGTGCAGCGCGATCTGGATGCGGCGATTGTCGAGACGGCGGCCAACAGCGGCCTCCGGCTTACCATCGCGTTGAATTACAGCGGGCGCTCCGAGATCGTGGACGCCTTAAACGCGATTCTCGACCGCTGCCGGCGGCGCGGAGTCTTTCCCGCCCGGCTCACCGAAGAAAGCATTGAAGCCAATCTTTATACCGCCGGCATGCCCGATCCGGATCTGCTCATCCGCACTTCCGGCGAAATGCGCATCAGCAACTTTTTGCTCTGGCAGGTCGCCTACTCGGAGATCTGGGTCACCGAAAGGCTGTGGCCCGATTTCCGGCGGGTGGACCTTCTGCACGCGATCATCGATTATCAGAAACGGGAACGGCGCTACGGCGGGTTAAGCCAGGCCGAGCCGGTTTCCGAAGAACTGATTTCCGTCAGCGCGGGCGCCCATCCCGGGCCGCCGCCGAGTCCGTGAAACGCGTTCTGACCGCCGCGGTCCTCATCCCCCTGGTGGTGGGACTGATTTTTTGGGGGTCTAACCGCAGCGTCCGGCTGGCCCTCGCTTTCCTTGCGTTGCTGTGTCTCAGCGAGTTTTTAAGGCTTGCGTCGCGCTACGGCGCGCAGCCCATGCGCCTGCCCGCTTATTTGAGCGGCGCCTGGATCGTGGCCGCCGAACCCATTGTTTCGATCGCCGGAGCGTACGGGCCGCTGCCTGCCTTATTGCTCGATCCGGGCCCGGCGTTTTTTCTCTTCTTCGCCTTATTGCTGCTGGTTTTGGCCATGCTCGGCGGCCGTGAACTTTCCGCTTCACTCCCCGGCGCCGCCGCCACGCTTCTCGGCGTGATTTACACTGCGGTTCCCTTTCGCATGGCGGCCGATTTGCACGCGCTGAGCCCCCACTGGATTTTCTATGTACTAATAGTCAATTGGGTGGGCGACAGCGCCGCCTACTACGCCGGGCGCGCCCTGGGGCGCCGCAGGCTTGCCCCCCGCATCAGTCCTGGCAAGACCTGGGAAGGCTCCGCGGCGTCGCTGATGACGGCCGCGCCTCTGGGAACGTTGTATCTGCGGCGCTTCCTGCCTGCCGGCCCCGGGTGGTTGGCGGCTCTGCTCCTGTCGGTCGTCGTCAACATCGCTGCCCAGGTGGGCGATCTCGCCGAGTCCGCGCTCAAGCGCGGCGCCAATGTCAAAGACAGCGGCAGCTTGTTGCCCGGTCACGGCGGCGTTCTCGACCGCCTGGACGGCCTGCTGTTTTCGGTGCCGGTCGTGTGGCTGGCGGCCGGTAGATGAGCCCACATCCAGGCGTGCTGTTCGGCAGGCCGCTCTGCAAAATCGGCGGCGCGGCCGCCGGCTACGAAGGATCTGGTAACCCTCAGCCCCCACTCACGTCTCCGCGGAAAACTGCCTGCCGCGGCCTGCGAAGCGCCGCTTGCAAAGGGACTTGATTTCCGGATCTCCACCCGTCCGCCGCCGGGGCCCCCAACCGTGCTATCCTGAGTGATCGCCGCAGACTCGTCTATGCCGGCCCGGGAGAGTGAAGCGCTCGTTTTGCGCACTTATCCGTTCCGGGAAGCGGACCTGATTGTTAGTTTCATCGCACGCGATCAGGGAAAGCTGCGGGGCGTGGCGCGCAGCGCGCGGCGGCTCAAGAACCGCTTCGGCGCCGGGCTGGAGCGGCTCGCGCATGTCCGGATGTTTTATTTCCAGCGCGAGAACCGCGACCTTGTCAGCCTGGATAGCTGCGAGCTTATTGAGTCCCAGTTCGCCGTCGCGGCTGACTATGCGCTGGGGGTGGCGCTGGATTTTCTGGCAGAAGTTTCCGACCAGTTGCTGCCGGAGCACGAGCCAAACGATCGCTATTTCCGGCTTCTGCTGCTTGTCCTCGATCATATCCGGACCTGCGGCCAGAGCGGCATGTGGGCGGCGCTCACCTACTTCAGCCTGTGGGCGGTGAAGCTCGGCGGCTGGCTGCCGGATCTGTCGGCATGCATTCTGTGCGCGAAAGAGATTCCGCCGGAGGCGCCGGCGTTTTTCGCGCGCACTGTTCCGGGCCTCACGTGCGAGTCCTGCCGGCCTCCGAACGCCTGGGCTTTGCGCGCGGAGTCCCGCGCGGCCGCCGCGGATATGTTGCGGGTTTCCTTGCGCAAGCTCGGCCATAGCGCCGGGCGCGCCGCCCTGGCGGACTTGCGGCAATTTCTGCTCCACCGCTTGGAAGAGCAATTGGAGAGGAAACTGGTTACGGCGCCGTTGCTGGCCGGGCTTTGAGAAGCTGTTCGTGCCGGCCTCCACCCGGGCCAGAAGCGTTGGCATGCGAACCTTTCAGGATATTGTTTTCGATCTGAAGCGCTACTGGGCGCGCCAGGGGTGCCTCATCCAGGAGCCCTATGACGTCGAAGTAGGCGCCGGCACCATGTCCCCGGAAACGTTCCTGCGCGTGCTCGGCCGCGAGCCTTACAGCGTCGCCTACGTCCAGCCCAGCCGCCGGCCCGCCGACGGCCGCTACGGCGAGAATCCCAACCGCCTCTACAAGCACATGCAGCTTCAGGTGATTCTGAAACCCTCGCCGGCGGATGCAATCGATCTTTACATGAAAAGCCTGGAGGCGATCGGCATCGATCTGCGCCGCCACGACTTCAAGCTGGAAGAAGACAACTGGGAAGCGCCCACGCTCGGCGCTTGGGGCATCGGCTGGCAAGTCATGCTCGACGGCCTCGAAATTACCCAGTTTACGTACTTTCAGCAGTGCGGCGGCATCGACCTGGACGTGATCCCGGTCGAGCTCACCTACGGCCTCGAGCGCCTGGCCGCATTCATCCAGGACGTGGACAGCGTCTATGACATTCGCTGGAACGAGCGCTGGACCTATCGGGACGTGCGCTTCCAGGAAGAACTGCAATTCTCCGTCTACAACTTCGAGAAAGCCGATGTCGGCTCGCTCTGGAAGGCCTTTGATCTGTACGAGGCCGAATCGAAACGTCTCCTGGATGAGTATCGGCAGTTGCGCGGCTGGGATTCGGAAGAGGCCGTCGGCCGCCGCTTCCCGCTCCTCGCCGCCTATGACGGCGTTCTGAAATGCTCCCACCTGTTTAATTTGCTGGACGCCCGCGGAGCGATCAGCGTCACCGAGCGCGTGGCGGTCATCGGCCGCGTCCGCGCCCTGGCGGTGGGAATCGCCCAGGCCTGGGTGCACCAGCAGGAGCGCGCCCGGCAGCCAGCCAGCCCGGAGGCCGTCCTGCCATGAGGGCGCAGGATTTCCTGCTGGAAGTCGGGGTCGAGGAAATTCCCGATTGGATGATTGCAGGCGCGCTGGCGGACCTCCGGCGTCTGTTCATCGGCGTGCTCGAGAAATCCCACCTTCACCAGGGTGTGGAAATCGGCACTTACGCCACGCCCCGCCGGCTCGTGCTGTTCGCGAAACATATACCCGGCAAGCAGCCGGACAGCAAAGAGAGCGTGACCGGCCCCTCCGCCTCCGCTCCGGAACAGGCCGTCGCCGGCTTCGCCCGGAAAATGGGAGCGGAGATCGGGCAATTGAAAAAAATCCGGACGGAGAAAGGAGAGTATTATAGCTACACACGCCGGCTGAAAGGCCGCCGCACCCTGGACCTCCTGGGCGAGGCTCTGCCGGGGGTGATTCTCGGCATTTCCTGGCCCAAGAGCATGACCTGGACCGGCAAATCCGGCCCGCGCTTCATCCGGCCCATCCGCTGGCTTCTGGCGCTGTATGGCCGCAGGGTGGTGCCCTTCGAACTGGCCGGCGTGCAGTCGGATCGTTACACCTATGGCCACCGGCGGCTGGCGGTGGAGCGGCGCATCCGGGCCGCGGATCTCGACAGCTTCCGCGAAGGCTTGCGGAAAAATTATGTGCTGCTCGATGCCGCCGAGCGCCGGCAAAGCATCGAGCAGGGAATCCGCCGGCTTCTGGACGGCGGGGAACAGAACAGCCTCCGCCTCCGTCCCAATGAAAAGCTGCTGGAGACGCTCGTTAACCTGACCGAGTGGCCGACGCCCATTCTGGGCGGTTTCGACCCCGAATTTCTCTCGCTTCCCGAGGAGGTGCTGGTCACAGTGATGCAGCACCACCAAAAGTACTTTTCCGTCGAAGACTCCCGGGGCAGGCTGGCTCCGCACTTCATCGCCGTGATCAACCTCGACGCCGACCCGCAAGGCCTCATCCGGCACGGCCACGAGCGTGTCCTGCGCGCCCGCTTCAACGACGCGCGCTTTTTCTGGGAGACCGACCAGAAAAAGTTGCTCCGTGACCGCGTGGAGGATCTCAAGCACGTCACGTTCTACCAGGACTGGACCTATTGGGACAAAACGGAGCGTAACCGTAATCTACTCGTGAACGTCTTCGGCGGCGGCGAGCTCGCGCTGCGGGCGAATCAACTGTCGAAATGCGATCTCACCACCGAGCTGGTGAAGGAGTTTACCGAACTGCAAGGGATCGTCGGCGGTCTCTACGCCCGCGCGCAGGGCGAACCCGAGGAAGTGGCGCTGGCCATTTACGATCATTACGAGCCTGTCCCGCGGACCGAAACCGGCCGGATTGTGGCGCTCGCGGACCGCGTCGAGACTTTGCAGAGTTTCTTCGGGATCGGCTTGATGCCGACCGGATCGAAGGATCCTTTCGCGCTGCGCCGGGCGGCCCTGAGCGTCGTCCGCATTTTGGTCGAGGGCCGGTGCCCGTACCAGCTAAGCAAACTTTTCGGGCCTCCGGAGTGGCGCGAGTTTATTCTGGACCGCGCGCGCTACTATTTCCGCGACATGCGCGGCTATCGCTATGACGAAGTCAACGCGGTGCTTGCCGCAGGCAGCGAGAACCTGGCCGATGCAGCCGACCGGCTGGAGGCCCTGCATCAGGTTCGTCCCACGGAAAACTTCGAGCCGCTCGCGACCAGCTTCAAGCGCATCAAGAACATTTTGATCCAGGCCGGCGGCGTGGAGCGCTTTGGCTCGTGTCCCGACCCCGCTTTGCTCGAGCCCGGCCCCGAACAGGAGCTTTACGCCGGCTTTCAGCGCGTCGCTCCCGAAGTCAAAGGGCTGAAGAACGAACGCCGCTACCTGGAAGCGCTCATCGCGATCGCCTCGCTTCGGCCCAAAGTGGATCTGTTCTTCGACAAGGTCCTGGTCAATAGCCCGGATGAGAGAATCCGGACCAACCGTCTCAATTTCTTGGCGCAATTGCTGCGCGAGTTTTCTACTATCGCCGATTTTTCGGAAATTGTAATCTCAGGAGAACAACATTCATGACGAAACACGTTTATTCTTTCGGCGGCGGCTCCGCCGATGGCGACGGAAAAATGAAAGATGTGCTCGGCGGTAAGGGCGCCGGCCTCGCTGAGATGAGCCGGGCCAACCTGCCCGTGCCCCCGGGATTCACCATTTCCACGGACGTTTGCAATCTCTACTTCGCCAGCGGGAACCGGGTTCCCGAGGAAATCGAGCGCGAAATGAGCGAGGCGCTCGAAAGGCTCGAACAGCAAATGGGGCAGCGGCTCGGCGACCCGGAAAATCCCTTGCTCGTCAGCGTCCGCTCCGGCGCCAAGTTCTCCATGCCGGGCATGATGGACACGATCCTGAATCTGGGTCTCAATGACCAGACCGTCGAAAGCCTCGCCAGAAAAAGCGGTAATCCTCGGTTTGCCTATGACTGCTATCGCCGCTTCATCCAGATGTTCGGCAATGTGGTTCTCGAAATCGGCAAAGACGAGTTCGAGAGGATCTTTGAAGGCCGTAAGAAGAAAGTCAAGGCCAAGTACGACACCGACCTCACCGCCGAGGATTTGAAGGCCGTAATCGCCGATTACAAGAAGCTCGTGCTGAAAAAGACCGGCAAGCCGTTTCCCCAGGATGCGCGGCAGCAGCTTGCCATGGCCCGCGATGCCGTTTTCCGGTCGTGGAATAATCCCCGCGCGATTCACTACCGCAAAATGAACAACATTCCCGACGACCTGGGCACCGCCGTCAATGTGCAGGCCATGGTCTTCGGAAACCTCGGCGATACTTCGGCCACCGGCGTCGGTTTCACGCGCAATCCGGCCACGGGCGTCAAGGAATTCTACGGCGAGTTTCTGATTAATGCCCAGGGTGAGGACGTGGTGGCCGGCATCCGGACTCCGAAGCCGATCTCGGAATTGCAGCAAATCATGCCGGAAGTCTACGAGCAGTTGCGCACGATTACCTCCAACCTGGAACAGCATTACCGGGACGTGCAGGATTTCGAGTTCACGATCCAGGACAAAAAGCTCTACATGCTGCAAACCCGCAACGGCAAGCGCACCGGGCCCGCCGCCGTGCGCATCGCGGTCGATATGGTTGAAGAGGGCCTGATCGATAAGCGCGAAGCCGTGCTGCGCGTCGATCCCATGCAGTTGGATCAACTGCTGCATCCGGTGCTCGAGGAGAAATCGCGCAAATCCCTGCAACTGCTCGCCACAGGCTTGAACGCCTCCCCGGGCGCGGCCGTCGGGACCATCGTCTTCACCGCCGACGAGGCGGTGGAAAAGGCGAAAAAAGGGCCTGTCGTACTCGTGCGCGCCGAAACAGTGCCGGATGACATTCACGGCATGGAAGTGGCCAAAGGCATTCTCACCTCCCGCGGCGGCATGACCAGCCACGCCGCGGTGGTCGCCCGCGGGATGGGCACGCCCTGCGTCGCCGGCGCGGGCGCGATCGAGGTGGATGAGGCCAGGAAGCAGATGCGCGTGAATGTGAACGGCAAGCTCGTCGCGCTCCGGGAAGGCGACTGGATCTCCCTCGACGGCTCGACCGGAGAGGTTTACGCCGGCCAGGCCAAAACGCAGGACCCGGACTTGACCAGCGGGCATCTGGCGAAGTTCATGTCCTGGGTGGATGAATTCCGCAAGACCGGAGTGCGCGCCAACGCCGATATTCCCCGCGACGCCAAAGTGGCGCGCCAGTTCGGCGCCGAAGGCATCGGCCTTTGCCGCACCGAGCACATGTTCTTTGCGGAAGACCGTATTCCTCATATGCAAGCCATGATTCTGGCCCGCACCGAGAAGGACCGCCGCAAGGCCCTGGCCAGGCTGCTTCCCATGCAGCGCAAGGATTTCGCCGGCCTGTTCGAGGCCATGGACGGGTTTCCCGTCGTCATCCGCACCCTCGACCCGCCCCTGCACGAGTTTCTTCCCAAGCGCGAGCAGCTCATGGTGGATATCGCTGTGCTTCCCAAGGCTGATGCCAGAACCAGGAAAGAAATCGCCTCCCGTTATGCGCGTTTCGGCGCGACGGCGGGCAACTGGAAAAAAGTCCTTCCCGAGCTGCTCCAGCGCGTTGAAGAGCTGCACGAGTTCAACCCCATGCTGGGACATCGCGGCTGCCGCCTCGGCATTTCCTACCCGGAAATCACGGAAATGCAGGCACGGGCGATTTTTGAAGCGGCCGTGCAGGTGGCCAAAAAGGGCGTGAAGGTCATTCCCGAGGTGATGATTCCGCTGGTCGGCAACGTGAAGGAGCTGGAGAACCAGAAGCAGATTGTGGTGCAGGTGGCCAACGAGGTGTTTGAAAAGGCCGGTCAGAGCGTTCCTTACATGGTCGGCACCATGATTGAAGTGCCCCGCGCCGCGATTACGGCGGACAAGATCGCCAAAGAAGCGGAATTCTTCAGCTTCGGCACCAACGACCTCACCCAGACTACATTCGGCTTCTCGCGCGACGATTCGGGCAAGTTCCTCAAGATTTACCAGGACAAGAAAATCTTTAAGGACGATCCTTTCGCCGTGCTCGATCAGGAGGGCGTCGGCGCGTTGATCCACTCGGCCGTCGAATTGGGGCGCAAGACGCGGCCCAACCTCGAAGTCGGCATTTGCGGCGAGCATGGCGGGGAGCCCAGCTCGGTGGCCTTCTGCGTACGCATCGGCATGGATTACGTGAGCTGCTCGCCGTACCGCGTCCCGATCGCGCGCCTCGCGGCGGCCCAGGCGGCCCTCTCCACCACGAAAGAAGAAGCCATGCGGACGGCCTGACCCCGGCCTGACCCTCCGCGGGGAGCGCCCATCGTCTCGCGGACGCCCGCGGGATCAGGCGTATTCGCGGCCCCACTGTCTTTCCGCGCGCTCGGCATAGCCGGCCTCTAGGTTTGCCTCGAGCGCCGCCGAGGGATCCGCGCTTTTGGGGAGAGCCTCCAACCGGAAGCAGGAAAATAGAACGGGTGGATACGGGCTCCACTCTCCAGGCCCATAGCTAGCTGCGATCCGCCGGGCTGCCTTATCCCAGAGCCTTGCCCTGCGCCATCCCCTGGCCCTCGACCACGGTGACGATTTGATTCGCGGCTGCACGGAAGCGATCGACCACGCCGCTGGGCCACCGGACCTCAATTTCCGCGCCGGCCGCCGTGCCAAGTCCGAAATGCACGCGGAAATCGCTTTGAGAAATGTAGCTGCCGCCGCTGCGGACCTCGTCCATCTGGCGGTGGCCGCCCGGGGTCGTGCAGTAAATCCGCGCTCCGATGCCCGAGCGATTCGATTTCACCCCGACTGTCTTCACCTTAAGCCAGTTGTTCTTTGTGCCCTGGTCGCACCGCAGCAGTTGCGGGAGGTCGTTAATGCAATTCACTAATACGTCGATGTCGCCGTCGTTGTCGAAATCGCCGAAGGCGCACCCGCGCCCGGGAACCTGCTCCAGAATTCCAGGTCCACCCTCGGCAGACACATCGGCGAACTTGCCGTTGCCGAGATTCCGGTAGAGGATCTTGCGCTCCCGGTATCCCGATTCGCTGTCCGTTTCGCCGACCTCCGGGTAGACATGGCCGTTGCAGATGAAAATGTCGGGCCACCCGTCGTTGTCGAAATCCGCGAAGCCCACGCCCCAGCCCAGAAAGCGCGTGTTTCTGCCGAGCCCCGCCTGGAACGTCTGATCTTCAAAAACCATTCTTCCCGTGTTTCGATAGAGGCTCGAAGTGTCGCCCGCAAAATTCGTCTTCACGATGTCCAGGTTGCCGTCGCAATCGTAATCAATGGCGGAAACGCCCATGCCCGCCTGCGGCTTGCCGTCAGGACTGTAGGCTACGCCGGCCTCGATGGCGATGTCGGTGAAGGTGCCGTCGTGGTTGTTCTTATAGAGCGCTGCCGAGGTGGAATCGTTGGCCACATAGATGTCCGGCCAGCCGTCATTGTCGAAATCGGCTGCCAGCACGCCGAGGCCGTAAGTCCCCGGCGTTTTCAGAATGCCGGCCTTCTCGGAAACGTCGCTGAACCCGCCGGCGCCGTTGTTGTGGTAGAGGATATTCTTGCCGCCGGTCAGACCGGGCGGGCCGCAAGCGACCACAAGGCCCTTGTAAAGGCAGGGGACGGACTCCGGCAGGGGCGCAGTTTTGACATCGAAGTCTATGTAATTGGCGACGAACAGGTCAAGATGGCCGTCTTTGTCGTAATCGAGAAATGCGCAGCCGGTGTTCCAGCGCCGCTTTCCGTTGCCTGGGTTGGTGGTCACGCCCGCCTTCGGCGCCACGTCGGTAAATGTGCCGTCGCCGTTGTTGTGCCAAAGGGCGCAATCACCCCAATAGGTGACGAACAGGTCGTCCCAGCCGTCGTTGTCGTAGTCGCCTGCGCACACCCCTTGGCCCCAGCCGGAGCGCGCCACGCCCGCCCTAAGAGTCACGTCGGTAAACGTCCCGTCGCGGTTGTTCTTGTAAAGACGGCTCACCGGCGTCTGGCCCTGCGGCCATTTCGCCTCGAAGCGCGCGCCATTCACGAGGAAAATGTCCAGCCAGCCGTCGTTGTCGTAATCGAAAAACGCACAGCCACAACCGGTCGTCTCCAGAAGATATTTGTTTTTGTGCTCGCTGCCGAAAATCGTCTTCGCGCGCAGACCCGCCTCGCGCGCTACGTTCACGAACTGCACGCCGAGCGGAAGACCGGCGATCAACTGGTCGAAGGAGAAGACAGGAACCGCGGCGCACAACGAGCGGATGAAGCTGCGGCGGGAGATCGATTGCCGGCGCAAAGGCGTGCGACGCATGAGGCTGCGGTTACTGCTTCTTCTGAAGCATTTTACCCAGTTCCGCTTCCTTCTTCTCTTTGGCGCGGGCGCCCTGCGCGAAGGCCTGCCGGCTTCCTTCCATGTCGCCCTTCTGCCGCAACACCTGCGCCAGCGTGTTATAAGGGCCGGGATTCGATGGGTCCAGGCGGATCGCCTCCCGCAGCGCCGACTCCGCACCTTCGATCTCTCCCTTCTGTTTCAGCGCCGTGCCCAGCATGAAATACGCTTCCGCGTAATCCGGGCGGATCGCGATGGCGGCCTGCATCTCTTTGGCCGCTTCACTGAACTCTCCGCTTTGCCAGTGGATAATGCCGAGCGTGTAGTGCGCCTCCGGCAGGCTGGGGTCGAGCGCGAGCGTGCGCGCCAGCTCAGCTTTGGCGCCGTCAAGGTCATCTTTTTGCTTCAGTGCCACGGCAAGATCGTAGTGCGCGATCGCCAGGTTCGGCTCGCGCCGGATGACCTCGCGGAATTCCGCTTCGGCCAGGTTCAGCTCGGCCTTCTGCAAATGGGCGAATCCGATGTTGATGCGGGCCATGTTGTTGGCCGGATCGGCCTTCAGAATCTTCTGAAACTCCGCGACGCCCTGCTCGGCGCGGCCGGTATTGACCAGCATGACCCCGAGATTATTGCGTGCATCCAGATTGGATGGATCCAGGCTGGCGGCGCGCCTGTACGCTTCGATCGCCCCGGATGCGTCGCCGGTGTTCTGCCGAGCCAATCCTAGCTGATTCCAGGCTTCCGCATTCCCGGCATTGATCTCCGTCGCCGCCTCCAATTGCCGCAGCGCATCTGCAAACTGCGAGGTTTCGTTGAGAGCGTGGCCGAGATGAAACCGGTAATCAAAGTTGCGCGGCTCCAAGGCCACCGCAGTTTGCAGATGCGGGATGCTGCGTTCCGGGTCCCGCCGCAGCCAGTAGGCGACGCCGAGATGGTAGTGGGCGGCCCCCAGCCGGGGATCGAGCTTGACGGCCCGCTCAAAGCGTTCGATGGCCTGCTCGGGCCGATGGAGCACCTCCAGCAGGAAGCCGATTTCATCCTGAATGCGGGCGGATTGGGGAGCGAGAGCAGCGGCCTTTTCCCATGCCTCCAGCGCCCCGGCCGCGTCGCCGCGCGACTTCAGCTCCAGGGCGCGCGCCTCCAGTTGCTTCAGGGTGCCCTGACCGCAGACCGATGGCGCAAAAGCGGCGAGCAGAAGCCACCAACACCGCGCTAGGCGAAATCGGCCGGAGAAGCCCATAACCGCGTTGCTCATAGTGTTGCATTTTTTTGCGCAAACTTCCGGGTCGCCGCCGAGCTCCAGGCCGGTACGCCTCGCGTTGTTGGGCCTCCTGTTAGGGCGCCTGGTTAGAAATTCACACGCAACCCGAATTGCCACTTGCGCATCTGGGAGAGCGTCGCGATCGAGAAAATCTGTCCCGCGGTCGGAGAATCCACGGTGGCTGTAGGCTGCCCCAGATTCACGTGATTAAATACATTGAACAATTCGGCGCGAAACTGCGCGCTTACCCTCTCGGTGATCGGCAACGCCTTCGTCAAACTGGCATCGGCGTTGAAGAGACGCGGCCCAAAAAACGAATTCCGCGCCACGTTGCCGAACGTTCCCGGCTGCGGACGGCTCCAGGGCCCGCGCGTGCAGCCGTTGGCGTTCAGTTCGGGCGTCGGCGTCGCCGTGGCCAGGCATCCTCCGCCGCCTGTTCCCGGCGTCGCGGTGGCGAACCAGCCGCTCGCACTGGGGTTCGGTACGCTGGCGCTGCCCACCAGATTCGGGCGGCAGGGCCCGGTATCCTCATCCTTCCCGCAGTCCGCGTAGGACGGCGTGAAAGGCGCGCCTGACTCCCACAGCCAGATCCCCGAGAGCTGCCAGCCGGCGGCCAGGTAATTCAAGCCCCGCGAACCCTTGTTCAAGAACTTCTTATCTTTGCCGAAGGGCAGCTCGTAAACGTGGTGCAGGTTGAACACGAATCTCCGGACCTGGTCCTCTCGGCCGTAATCGAGGTTGTGGCTCCAGAAAAAGTAATCGTTCGCAAAATCGAACGCGCTCGCCCAGGTAAAATTCCCCTGAAACATCAGGCCGTTGGAGAACCGTTTTTCGCCGCGAACCTGGAGTGAGTTGAACTTCACGCTGGCATCGTCGGCGAAGTACTTGATCGATTGCGTCCAGCCGAACTTCTGGAAAAACAACCGGCGCTGGTTCGTCGTCAGCGCGCCGAAGCCGGCGATGGTCGGCTGGTTGATGTTGTAATTGGTGCCGCCCGCTGTCACATGATAGCCGTGGTTGCCGACATAGCCGGCCGACAGCACGATGGTGGGCGTGATCTGGCGCTCCACGGTGAAGTTCCAGGCGTCCACCACCGGCAGGCGCATCGTGTTGCTGCCAGTTAGAGGCAGAACATTCGGGTTGATCCCATTCGGCAGCAGCGGATTTCCCGTCGGGCCTTTCGGCTGCGAGGCCAGAATGGTGTTGGGATCGAGTGTCGGCGGACCTTGCGCAAGCGTGAATACAGGAAGCCACGGATTGGAAGGATTCAAGGACTGGTTTGCCAGCACCGGCACGTTTTGCGTTACATTGTGACCGAAAGATACACCAAACACGCCGACGTCATACGACCGTCCATACCCGGTCCGGACCACGGTCTTGGGATTCACCTGATAGGCGATGCCCAGTCTTGGCGCAAAGTGGGTGAACGCGGTGTTCACGTTCCCGTTCAGGCCGATGCCGTTCTCGCCGGTGATCAGAACCTCTCCTGTGGCCAGGTTCTGAAAGCCTCCCTTGTCCTTGCCGTTCACATACTGCGGGAAGTAAATCTCCCACCGCAGGCCGTAGTTGATCGTCAGCTTCCGCGTGACGCGCCAGGTGTCCTGGATATAGGAGAACAGACGGTGCTGCCGCTCGGCCGCGTCCGTCGAATTGCTCACATAGCGGGTGAACGACTGCACATCCCCGAGCAAGAACGAAGCAAGCGAAAGGCCGCCTCCGTTCGGCCCTTCTGTCGTGGTTGGGTCAAACGTCAGTTCGCCGGCCCGGTGCGAGTCACTCGGTACGCGCAGGTTCTGCTGAAAACGCAAGTCGAGCCCGAACTTCAGAGCATGGTTCCCGAAGTTGTGCGTCATATTGCCGACCCACTGAAACTCGTTTTCCTGCTCGTTCAGCGGGCAGTTGCACGAGTTGACCCCGAGCGCATACCCAAATTGGAACCCGCCGGTGCCATTCAGATTGAAACGAGGCATACCCGAGGTGTAGTAGTTGTCCAGGTTCAGGCCTGGAATCCCGGCATCCTTGGCGGGAGACGTGCCTAGCCCGTTGGGGTTTACGAAAACGCGATAGCGGAAGAAACCGAAACGGAAGTCCGCCAGCCAGTCCGGGCGGATGATGTAATCAGCGCCGTAAGAGAGGCTTTGGTCGCGGAGCGAGGCCGCGCCAGCGAACGCCGTCGTGCTGAAGTTCGGTCCGCCCGCCTCGAATCCGAATGCTCCAGGTACCGTCTGGTTGACTTCCAGGAAGCTGTAGCGGCCGAACATGTGCAGCTTTTCGGTCTGATAGCGGTCTACGCGCACGTCAAAGCCATCCCAATTGACAATGCCGCTGCCCGAAGCCGCGTAGTTGGGGGACGCCCCGGTGGCGCCCGAAACGTTCGGCAGTGGGATGAACTTGAGGAGGGCTTGGGATTGCGGGGAAAGCAGGTTGGTTGGGATCACAGCTCCGGGGAATTGTTGCCGCTGGGCGGGGGCGACATTGCAATCCGAGCCGTTGCAGGGATTCCAGATGGGCACCCCGAGATCGCTTAAGTCTCCCGCCCGTTCCGCGGCCGTCGGCACGCGGGTCAGCAGCGAGCCGCCGTTCTTCTGGCGCGTTCCCTGATAATCGCCGAAGAAGAAGGTCTTGTCTTTCTGAATCGGCCCTCCTAGCGATCCCCCAAATTGGTTCCACAGGCTCGGCGGGATGAATTGGCTGTTCGTGCCGGGAATGGGCCGGGCCTGGGCGAACGGATCGCGCGCCGCGCCATGCTGATCGCGCCGGTACTCGAAGGCGCTCCCGTGAAAATCGTTGCTCCCCGACTTGGTCTGGGCGGAGATCACTGCTTGACTCGCTTGCCCGAATTCTGCGTCGTAGGCCGTGGTAGTGATCTTCAGCTCCGAGACCGAATCCAGGTTCGGAGTGATGACCGGTTCGCCCAGGACCGACTCCCGGTTGTCCGTGCCATCCAGCAGGAAAGCGATGCCGCCCCAGTACTGTCCGCCGATCCTAGGCCGGTAAATATCTTGCGGCTGTTCGCTGGCGGCCGTGGTGCCGGTCGCCTGCACGCCGGGAACCAGGAAGTACAGCCGGCTCATGTCGCGCGAGAACACCGGCAGTTCGGTCAGCGACTTCTGCGCCATCGTGTCGGCAACGTCGCTCCGCTCAGTCTTCAGCAGCGGAACTTCGCCCGTGACGTTGACTACCTCGCCCACCGCGCCCACAGTCAGCCGCGCGTTCACCTGCACAACGGCATCGACGCTCACATTCACATTCTGTTGGACGAAGGTCTGAAAGCCGGTGGCCTCGATCTGAACCTCATACACGCCCACGATCAAATGGGTCTGACTGTAGTTCCCGGTTTCGTTCGTTGTGGTCGTGTACGCCACGCCTTTGCCCACATCGCGGATCGTAACCTTGGCATTGGGAACGGCGGCATTGGATGGATCGGTGACCGTCCCCACGATGCTTCCATAGACCGCCTGTCCGAATGATGTGACAGGCGCATACAAGAATAGAAACCCTAAGGCCAGGGGGCGCCAAATGTTCACGGGTCCCTCCTTCACCAAAGGAATTTATCGGAAATGCCCGTAGTATACACCGGCTAGCGCCGGTTGCAAGCGGATTTTTAAAGCAATGCCGCAGCATTTTTTGTCTTGGGATCGTATTTCGTGCCGGAAACGGGGCCGCCTCCTGCAAAGCGGGCCGGCATTTTCTCGTTTCGGCTTGGGGAACCCGGCCCGGAGTTTCCGCCGCGGCATCACGCCGCTGCCTCCGTTAGCGTTCGCCACTCGAGGAGGCGGGCGGATCGCGCTCCGTCCCTCGATGGGCAGAGCCTGGAACTGCGGATCGCAAAACTGCAACATGCGGCTGGGCCGCTTGGTCAGCACGATATACACGTGCGGGCGTCGTTGCTGGAATCAGCTCGTACGAGTGTCGGGAGGGCGCTCGATTTTCAGTTCGGCTATCGGGTCCCGGGCCTTCCGGCAAGCTGCCGCGCGCGGGCCGCCTCAGGCCACGCGCTCGATCCGGACCTGCTTGATCACCACGTCCTTCAGCGGCCGGTCCTGGCGATTTCGCGGGGCTTCGGAGATCTTCTTCACAACTTCGTAGCCCGAAACGACCTCTCCGAAGACGGAATGCCGGTCGTCGAGGTGCGGCGTGGGCGCCACGGTGATAAAAAACTGGCTGCCGTTGGTGTTTGGGCCGGCGTTCGCCATGGACAAAATGCCCGGCTTGTTGTGGCGCAATTGGGGATGAAACTCGTCGTCGAAGCGATAGCCCGGGCCGCCGCGGCCCGATCCCTCCGGACACCCTCCTTGAATCATAAAGCCGGGAATCACCCGGTGAAAAATCACCCCATCATAAAACGGCTTGCCTTGCGGACCCTTGCGCCCTTCGGCGAGAGCCACAAAGTTTTCCACCGTTTTCGGAACCATGTCGGCGAACAAGCGGCAAGTGAAATCGCCCTCGCTCGTCGAAAAATGAGCATAGACGCCTGGATCGGGCATTGTAGGAAGCATTCCTCCACCGCCAGCGTACCATGCCGGGCCGGCCTCCAGATCGGACGCTGACGGCGCCCCGCCGGGCGCCGCGGGCAATTTCACTACCCCAATTTAGGACGCTGTCGGGAACGATCGGCGTCCAGGCCCCCATCCTGCACCACAAGAGCCTCTCCTTCTGCCACGCGCGGCCCGCCGGCGCCGGTTCTGCTAGAATACGCCCTTCATGTCGGCCGGGGCGGCTCCTTCCAGCAAGCGAACATTCTGGTTGCAATGGCTGTTGCTTTTCGCGATCTATGCTGCCGTCCAGTGGCTGCTGCCGCGCCCGGCGGCTGTGAAGCCCGAAGGCTGGCGGCTGCTGGGCATTTTCTTGGCGACTGTGGCCGGCTTGATGCTCCACCCGCTGCCGGGCGGCGCTATCGTGCTGATCGGGGTCACTGCCGCCGCGCTCAGCGGAGCGCTGCCGATGGCTCAGGCGCTGGGCGGTTATGCCAATCCGAGCGTGTGGCTGGTGCTGGCGGCCTTTTTTGTTTCGCGGGCCCTCATCAAAACCGGCTTGGCGCGCCGCATTGCGCTCTTGTTTGTGCGGGCATTTGGGAAAAGCTCGCTGGGCGTTTCGTATTCCCTGATCCTCACCGATGTGACCCTCGCCTCCTCGATTCCCTCCAACGCGGCCCGCGCCGGCGGCGTCGTCCTTCCCATTCTGCGCAGCCTTACCGAGATCTACGGCTCCGAGCCGGGTCCGACCGCCGCGCTGCTCGGCACGTTCCTGTTCACTGCCGTGTACCAGGGAGAATGTATTGCTGCGGCCATGTTCTATACCGGACAGGCCAGCAACCCCCTGGCGGCGAACTTCGCCCAAAAAGTGGCGGGAGTCCCCGTTACCTGGGCGAGTTGGTTCGTGGCAGGAATCGTGCCGGGAGCCATTTGTGTCTTGCTCATACCCTGGATCATTCTGCGCCTGCTCAACCCTAAGATCCGCCATACCCCCGAGGCGGCCAAGTTCGCCCGCCGCGAGCTCGAGCAGATGGGGCCGCCCGGCCGGGCCCAGAAAATCGTGCTGGCCGTATTCGTCAGCATCTGCGGCCTGTGGCTGACCAGCAGCCGGACCCACTTGGATATTACGGCCGTCGCCTTGGTCGGAGCTTGCGGCCTTTTCCTCAGCGGCGTGCTCACCTGGGAAGACGCCATCTCGGAGCGCGCCGCGTGGGACGTGTTTATCTGGTATGGGGGATTAGTCCGCCTCGGCGAAGCGTTAAATGATTTCGGCGTTACCACTGCCCTCGCCAAAGGCATCGGGGCCTATTTCAGCCGTCTCGGATGGGTGTCTCTGCTCGCCGTGACGCTCCTGATCTACTTTTACGCCCACTACGCCTTCGCTTCGATCACGGCGCATATAATTTCCATGTTCCCCCCGTTTCTGGCGCTCCTGCTGCTGCGGGGGGCTCCGGCGGGACTCGTCGTTTACGCCTTTGCCTGCCTGGCCAACCTTTCCGCCGGCCTCACGCACTACGGCACTACGCCGAGCCCGATGTTTTTCGCCCACGGCTACGTCAGCTTCCACGACTGGTGGCGGGTTGGGTTTCTGGTGTCTTTGGTGAACATCGCTGTCTGGTGCTCGGCCGGTTTTTTGTGGTGGAAGATTTTGGGTATTTGGTAAGCCGGCCCGATGCCAGGCTGTCCCCAACCCTCCTCAACCGCCCGCCACATCCCGGCGACTGTCCTCCTCCCCGCGCAGCCAGGGATCGGCTGTTCCCCCTCTGCGCCTCGCCGGAGCCCCCCCGCGCCCCCGCATTCACTGGCTTTTCCGTTTTTTCTTCCCTCTGCCTGCAATCACTTGCGCTCGGCGGCCG
>Ga0070739_10000411_pt1 | contig 83420 bp, 80 predicted proteins | sample Coa_R1_7_FD_66445 | JGI IMG/M metagenome (GOLD analysis project Ga0070739, IMG submission 66445) | Surface soil microbial communities from Centralia Pennsylvania, which are recovering from an underground coalmine fire - Coalmine... | ecosystem: Environmental > Terrestrial > Soil > Unclassified ...
CCGCCCCACACCCCTGCCGGCCCGCACCGCCGCCGGGCCCCACGCACGCCCCCCGCCCCCTAATCCCACGGCCGCCGCGGCGCGGGCAGCTCCCCGTTGCGCCGTCGCTCGCGGGCCTCGCGGCGCATCTTGTTGAGGGCCCGCAGCGGCGCGGTGAGCCGCCAGCCGGCGGTGGAGGTGATCGCCTCAAGCTCGCGCTCCAGCTCCAGCACGCGAGCGTCGAGCTTGAGCGACTCCGACATGGCGATGGCGCGAGCGGCCTCGCGCCGCGCCTCGGCCCGCCGCGCCCGGCGCTTCCACGCCTCCTCGCCCTCCGTGGCCCCGCGCAGCGTCTCATCCCACTTCTCCGCCACGCGCATGTGAGCCTCGACCCAGATCGCCAGGTCGCTGACCAGCTCCACCGAGCGGTGGTGCACGACGGCCAGGTCGGCGACCACGAGCTTGCGCCCCGCCCGGCGGGCCTGCAGGCTGATGTCCAGGTCGAAGCCGTGGCCCAGCAGCAGCCCCTCGTCGAAGCGCAGGTTGCGCACCGCCCACGGGGAGAGCGCGAGCAGCTGGCCGTCGAGGGCGTCCACCTCGGCGGGCGGGCGGCGGCGCTGCGCCCAGAAGACGGTGTCGACCTCGCCTCCGCCGTGGTCCTCGTAGCGCTGGCGCACCGGACCGCAGTACACCTCCCCCTCCCACCAGGCGATGCTGCGCACCCCGCGGGCGCCCGCGGCGCCCACCAGGGCCACCTGGGGGTCGGCCAGGGCGGCCCGGACCTTCTCGGCGAACCGCGGGTCGGCGATCTCGGTGTGCGGATGGACGAGCACGAGCGCCTCCAGGTCCTCCCGCCCGGCGACCGCATCCAGCATCAGGTTGTAGGTGCGGCCCACCGGCTCCAGCGCGGCGTAGGCGAGCACCTCGGAGTCGGGCTCGGCCGCCCGCCGGATGCCCGGCTCCGCATAGCGGCGGTAGGCCTCGGCGCCGCTGATCGAGGATCCGAAGGCGATCAAGGGGCGTCGGCGCCGGCCAGGCTCTCGGACAGCCGCCGCGGGCTGAGCTCGGTTCGGGCTGGACGGGGCGCTCGCCCCAGCCACCGCAGCGGAGCCGTGATCCGCCACGAGATGCTGCCGCGGTTCTCGGCGATGATCCGCCGCAGCTCGGCCACGCGGGCATCCGACTCCAGCTCGTTCATGTGGGCGAGCAGCAGCGCGGCGTCGGCATCCGCCTCCGCGCGCAGGGCCCGCTCGCGCCAGCTACCCGGCCCCGTCCCGATTCCCATCCGCCCGTCCCACTTGTCGGCCAGGCGGATGTGGGCGTCGATCCACTGCTCGGGGTCGGGGACCATGTCGAGCTGGCGGTAGTGGATCGCGCGGAAATCGGCGGTCACCACCTTCCTACCCGCCTCGCGCACCTGGAGACAGAGGTCGAGGTCGTAGCCGTGGAAGGCGCCCAGCCCCTCGTCGAAGCGGATGTTGCGCACGACCCAGGGCGAGAGCACGAGTACGAACCCGTCCAGCGTCTCGACCTCCCCCACGCGCGCGTAGGCGGGGGCGTCGTTCCAGGCCCAGGAGAAGGACGGCAGATCGCCGCCGCCGTGCTCCTCGTAGCGGTTGATGAACGACGCGCAGGTCACCGACGCCTCCCACCAGGCGATGCTGCGCACGCCGATCGCGCCCACGCAGCCGACGAGCCCCACTTCGGGATCGGCCAGCGCCCGGCGCACCACCGCGCAGAAGCCGGGCTCCACGATCTCGGCGTCCTGGTGGACGAGCACCAGCGCCTCCAGCTCCTCGCGCGGGGCGAAGTGATCGAGCAGCGCGTTGTAGGAGCGGAAGATCGAGCCCACCGCGGTCATCGCGCGGATCTCGGAGTCGGGCTCGGCGACGCGCCTGATCCCGCGCTCGGCGCAGCGCGCGTAGACCTCCGGCTTGGTGACGGACGAGCCGAATGCGATCATGCTGGGCGCGCCTGGCGCATCCGGCACGAGTGTAAATGGCCCACACCAGCCCAACCATCGCCGAGGAGCGTGACGATCCCAGGGGCCACCGGCTGAGCGCGCCGACGCGCCACGCGCCGGTGGCGATCGAGGTTCGGGGGCTGCACAAGACGTTCCGCATCCCCGATCGCCGCGTCGACACCTTCAAGGAGCGGGCCGTCCACCCCCTCACGCGGATCGAGCACCGCACGCTGCACGCCCTGCGCGAGGTGTCCTTCGAGGTGCACCGCGGCGAGTTCTTCGGGATCGTCGGGCGCAACGGCTCGGGCAAGAGCAGCCTGCTCAAGATCATGGCCAGCATCTACCGCGCCGACCGGGGCCGCGTGCGGATGGCGGGACGGGTGGCTCCGTTCATCGAGCTCGGCGTCGGCTTCAACCCCGAGCTCACCGCGCGCGAGAACGGCGTGCTCAACGGCGTGCTGCTGGGGCTCACGCGGCGGGAGGCCCGCCGCCGGCTGGACGAGATGATCGACTTCGCCGAGCTGCGCGAGTTCGCCGACCTCAAGCTGAAGAACTACTCCTCGGGCATGATGGTCCGCTTCGCCTTCGCGGTCATGGTGCAGGCCGACGCCGACATCATGCTGATCGACGAGGTGCTGGCGGTGGGGGACGCCGCGTTCGCGCAGAAGTGCATGGACGTCTTCCACGAGCGGCGCGCCGCGGGCAAGACGATCGTGCTCGTCACCCACGACATGACGACCGTGCAGACGATGTGCCACCGGGCGATGCTGCTCGACGGCGGCGAGGTGCGCTACATCGGCGAGCCGGAGGAGGCCGCGCTTCGCTACTACCGGATCAACTTCGCCGGCGAGCGCGAGCCCGGGCCCGAGGCGGCCGAGCGGGCGATGATCGACTTCAACGCCAGGGTCGTGCAGGCGACGCTGCGCGACGCTCGGGGGCGCGCGGTCGAGAACGTCGAGCAGGGCGTGCCGATCGCGGTCGACGTGGTGCTCGAGGCGGCCCGCGACCTCGACGCGCCCACGTTCGCCTTCCACGTGCGAAACGACGAGGGGATCATCGTCTGCGGCTTTCGCTGCGAGCTGGCCGAGCGGGTCCCGAAGGGCGGCCGGATGCGCCTGCGCGGGACGATCGAGAACCGGCTCGTCCCCGGGCGCCACTACCTCGACTGCTGGGTCCGCCAGGCCGAGAGCCGCTCGACGGTCGCGATCCAGGGGCTGCGGCTGCTGGGGTTCGTCGTCTACGGCACCGCCCCGCGCGACGGCGTGGTGACGGTGGACGCCCGGCTCGAGGCTTCGGTGGAAGCCGCGGCGAGCGAGGAGCCGCGGTGAGCGACGAGGCGCTCGAGCTGCGCGAGGTCCCCGGGCCCTCCGCCCTGGGCGGCGGGCGCCGCCGCGCGTTCGAGCTCCTCTACGTGATCGCCGTCAACGACTTCAAGCGGACCTACTTCGGCACGATCCTCGGCTACCTGTGGTCGGTGGCGCGGCCGCTGATGCAGTTCGCCGTGCTGCTGGCCGTGTTCACGCACGTCTTCCACTTCGCCTCCAGGGTCCACCACTACCCCGTGTTCCTGCTCTTCGGGGTGGTGCTGTTCGGCTTCTTTCAGGAGGCCACGCTGGCGGCGGTCGGCTCGATCGTCGGCCACGAGGGCGTGGTGCGCAAGACGCAGTTCCCGCGGCTGGTGATCCCGCTGGCCGTCGTGCTCACGACGCTGCTCAACCTCGGCCCCAACCTGGTCGTAGCGTTCGCGTTCATCCTCGCGTTCGGGATCGCTCCGTCGGTGACGTGGCTGCTCCTGATCCCGGTCCTGCTGGCGCTGCTCGTCTTCACCACCGCGGTGGCGATGATCGTCTCGGCGCTCTACCCGCGCTTCCGCGACACGCAGATCATCTGGACGGTGCTCTCGATGGCCCTGTTCTACGCCACGCCGGTCCTCTATCCGGTGTCCGCCGTGAGCCACACGTTCCGGGACGTGATCGCGCTCGGGCCCCTGGCGCCGATCTTCGACCTCGGGCAGCGGTGGGTGACCGAGCCCTCCACCCCGTGGCCAAGCGACGCGTCCCTCGGCGGCCCCTGGCGGCTCGCGGTCGCGCTGGCGATCTACCTCGGCGTGTGCGCGTTCGCGGTCTGGATCTTCAGACGGGAAGCGCCGCGGATCGCGGAGGAGCTGTAGCCGCCGCCTCGGACGCCGCGCCCGCCGGGGCGCCCGCCAGCGCCACGAGCGCGCCGCCCAGCACGATCGCCACCAGCGTCACCGCCGGCATCTGCCAGTCCCAGTCCAGCGGCGCGTGGGCGGCGTAGGCGACCAGCGCCGCGATCGGCCCGGCCGCCAGCGGCGGCGCCCGCCGGTGGACGGAGCGAGCCGCCAGCACCAGGCCGGCCACGAACAGGGCGAGCAGCGCCAGCCCGACGATCCCCAGCTCGGCCAGCGTCTGGAGAGGCAGCGAGTGGGCGTCGGTGGCGAACTCGTTGACCGTCCGGTGGCGGAGCCACCACACCGCCCAGCCGCCCGCGCCCACCCCGTACAGCGGCTGCGAGGCGAACGCGCGCAGCGCCACCCCCCAGTAGGCGTAGCGGTTGCTCTGGAGCGTGACCAGCCGCCCGGCACCGGCGCCCAGCGGCCGCGAGGTCCCCTCCTTGGCCCCCACCGCGATCGCGATCGCCAGCCCGACGCAGATCGCCGCCAGGGCCAGCCACGGCGCGTGGCGGGGGAGCGCGAGCTCGCCCTCGCTCCGGCCGCGGGACAGCCGCCACGCCGCCAGTCCGGCCGCGGCGGCGATCACCACCAGCGCCACCAGCGCCGCCGCCCCCTGCCCCTCCCGCGTGGACAGCGGGCCGTGCAGCGAGGTGACGCCCTTGAACGGCGCCGAGGCGGCGGCGGCCAGCACCGCAGCCGCCACCGCCACGCCCAGGCCGCGCGCCTGCTGGCCGGTGGGCGCGGCGACCACGAGCGCCACCAGCCCGGCCACGCACGCGAACAGCGCGCCCCGGGAGAAGCTCAGGTACAGGCCCATGCCGAGCGGGGCGGCGGCGACGGCGGCCGCCGCGCGCACAACCGGCGGGCGCCCGCGATCGCCGGCCAGCCGCGCGCACAGCACCAGCCCGAGCGCCGCCAGCTCACCCATCGCGTTCCAGTAGGTGAGGGGCTGCTCGAGCCGCCCCTGGGCGCTCACCGAGCGCGCGAAGTGCAGCAGCCCCGGCAGCAGGCGCTCGGAGATCCCGTAGCCGACCGCGATCGTCGCGCCCAGCGCGAGCGCCGGCTCGACCGCGACCCGCGCCGCGGGCAGGGCCGCCAGCAAGAGCGCGCAGGCGAGCAGGGCACCGAGGTAGAGCACGGCGATCTGACCCGCGTGGTAGGCGCTCCCGGCGAGCGGGGCCCAGGCGATCGAGGCCAGCGTCCAGCCCGCCAGCAGGGCGAGCCCGGCGATCGCCAGCCAGCCCTCGCGCCGATACGACAGCCGCCGCGGCGCCAGCGCGAGGGCGAGGGCCACCAGCAGCCACGCCCCCGCCCCGGCCCAGGCCCGTGGCTCGTCGAAGTAGCCGCCGGCGAAGAACGCGAGCACGGTGGGGCCGGCGAGCAGCACGCCCACCGCCGCCCCCAGCAGGACGACCCGCGGCCGGAGCGACACCCTCACCCGAGCGCGGCCGCGGGCAGGCCGGAGGACGCGCGATCGGGCGCCGCGCGCCCGCTGCACGCCCGCTCGACCTCTGACCGCATCCGCCGGCGGAACACGGCGGCGTCGAAGCGGGCGGCGTTGCGCACGCACGCCTGCGGGTCGACGGCACCGTCCTCGAACCGCAGCACAGCGGCCGCCAGCTCATCGGGGCCGCCCCACCAGAAGCAGCCGGTGACGCCGTCGACGATCGTCTCCAGGGCGCCGCCGCCCCGCCGGGCGATCACCGGCCGGCCGGCGGCCTGCGCCTCGATCGCCACCATGCCGAACTCCTCCACCGCCGTCATCACCAGCGCGCGGGCGCCCCGCAGGACCTCGGCCACCGAGTCGTCGGCCAGCCGCCCGGCGAAGGACACGGTCGGGCCGGCGCGGGCGCGCAGCCGGCGGTAGTCCGGGCCGTCGCCGATCACGACCAGCGGCAGCCGGAGCCGGGTGAAGGCGTCGACCGCGATCTCGATCTCCTTGTGCGCCATCAGCTCGGAGACCAGCGCGTAGTGCGAGCCGACCCGTCCCGGCGAGAAGCGGGAGGTGTCGACGGGCGGGTGGACGATCGCCGCCTCGCGTCCGAAGTAGGCGCGGATGCGCGCCTGCGTGGTGCGCGAGTTGGCCACGTAGGCCGTGGTGCGCTGGGCGGCGATCCAGTCCCACTGGCGCCAGCGGCTGAAGGCCAGGCGCAGGAAGGCGCGCGTCACCGGATCCACCCGGGCCAGCGTTCGCTGGCGGTCGTTCCACGCGTAGCGGAACGGGTTGTGGCAGTAGCTCACGTGGACGGCCCGCTCGTCGCACAGCACACCGTGGGCCCACGCCGACGAGCTCGAGATCACCAGGTCGTAGCCGCGGAGGTCAAGCGACTCGATCGCCGCGGGATAGAGCGGCAGCAGGGCGCGGAAGGTCCGAGCCGATGGGCGCAGGCGCTGGAGGTAGGAGGTGTGGACGTTGCGGCGCGCGAACCGCCCCTCCGTGCCCCGGGGGTCGTAGACCGCGGTGAACACGTCCGCCTCCGGCCACATCGCGCACAGCTCGAGGAAGACCCGCTCGGCGCCGCGCACGTCGAGCAGGAAGTCATGCACGAGCGCCACACGCGACTCGCCCACCGGGGTGTCTCGCTCGTCCTGCACCCGAAGCGCAGTCTATGCGCTGGCCAGGTAGGACTCCAGACGAGCCAGGAGCCGGTCGTCGAACGAGCTCTTCCAGTCGCGGCTCCAGGACACCGACGCCCCGGCGACCCGTCGCTCCACGTCTTCGACGGAGCAAGCCGCCTCACAGAGCGCCTGCGCGATCGCCTCGATCGAGGGCTCGGCGGCGATCAGGTTGGCGGAGATGGACGCCAGGCTCGCGGCATCCTTGTTCTCGAACGTGTTGGTGACCACGAGCATCCCGGCACAGGCCATCTCGATCGGCACCAGGCTCGGGTGGGGGGTGTACATCAGCGCCAGCCCCAGGTCGTGCTCGGCCAGAAGCCGCGCGTAGCCGGACTGGTCGCGGCGGGGAACCAGCTCGAGCTCGGCGCCCGGGCCCAGCGTGATCCGCCGCCGGGCGCCGAGGCTCCCGACCCCGCGCAGCTCCCAGCCGGCCCGGAGCTCGCCCTCCAGAAGCGCCCGCTCCAGCGCCAAGAGACCGAGCTCGAACATGTTGCGCGCCGCGTGTGGCTCGGGCCGGGCGTAGAAGAGCAGCCGCCGCGGGCGCCGCCCCGCGAGGCTGGCCGGGTCGGGCGGCGCGAGAGCCGTGATCGCGTTCTGAAACGACGCCGAGCGCGCCTCCCCCGCCTCGCCTCCCCCGGCGTACACGCCGAGCCGGTGGGCGCGGAAGTACCCCCTGAGCAGCTCGGTGGAGAACAGCGCGAAGTGCTCGAAGCCGTAGGAGCGCTCGGCCAGCGCCGCGAACGAGCCCATCGCGAAGGTGAACGGCTCGTACTCCTGCACCAGGTAGACGAAGCCGCGGCGCCCGAGCTCGGTGAGCGCGGCGTCGGCGATGTGGGCCGTCCACCAGGTGCTGGCCACGAAGGCGTCCGAGCGGCTCACCTCCAGCCGCCCGGCGCCGCGCCCGAAGGCGACCTCGACCTCGTCGAACAGCCCCTCCAGGCCCGCGTAGGACTCGACCCGCCGGCGCCAGTCGCGCGGCAGCGGGCCGACCGGGTCCACCGTCACCAGGCGGACGCGCGCGCCTCGCTCGGCCAGCCGCCGGGCCAGGTTGAACTTGGCGATGTAGCCCCCGAAGAGGTGCTCGAGGTCGATCGTGGGGATGAGGAGGTTGACGCGACGGGGCGCGGCCTCGGAGGCCGCCAGCTCGAGCGGGGCGATCTTCTCGGCGAGCACCCGGACGCCGTCGAGCTCCGGCGCGCCGGCCGGCGGCCGGGTGGACGCCCGCGGCGCCAGGTCGGGCGGGGGCAGCGCGTCGAGGCGCAGGCGCCGGGTCGGCCGCTCGCGTGCGGTCACCGGCAACAGGCGGCGCCAGAGCAGCGCCTGGAGGAGCTCCCACTCCGCGCCGAGCGTCTCCGGCCGGGCGCGCGCCAGCTCGCGGGCGGCCCGGCCCCCCAGCCAGGCCAGCGCCGGCCACGATCGCTCCAGCGCGAGGAAGCGCTCCAGCGCGGCCCGCCGCGAGCGCGTCATCCGCTCCCCGCAGCGCGCGAGCAGGATGGTGGCGAACGCCTGCAGCCGCACGACGTCGACGAAGTAGCGCGTGCGAGCCACCCGCACCCGCTCGCGGGGATCGTCGCGCAGCCGGGCCAGCCGCTCGGGCAGCCGAGTGACGCGGTTGGCCGCCGCGTGGCCGAGCGAGGCGGAGCCGTGCTGGACGTAGTCGTAGAGCGGCCGCGGCACGTACTCGATCTCCCCCAGGGCCAGCGCGGTGAGGCCGAGCCAGTGGTCGTGATAGTGGGCGAACTGCCCCGGGGGGAAGGGGAGCGCGTGGTCGAGCAGCCCGCGGCGCAGGAGCGAGGCCGCCCCGGTCACGGCGTTGGCGAGAAGCAGCGAGACCACATCGGAGTGGTTGTTGCGCCGCTCGCCCCAGTAGGTGGGCGCGATCTCCTCGCCCCCGCGGCCGACGACCCGGGCGTCGCTGTAGACGAGCTGGCTGGCGCCGATCGCCTCGAGCAGCACCGCGAGCTTGTCCGGGTGCCAGAGGTCGTCCTGGTCGGCCAGCGCCACGTAGTCGGCGTCGCGAGGGGCCAGCGACAGGGCGCGCTCGAAGTTGCCGTAGAAGCCGAGCCGCCGCGGCGAGGCCGAGACGATGAAGCGCGGGTCGCCCCCCACCGCGTCGCGGAGCGCCCTGAGCGCCTCGGGCCGCGAGCAGTCGTCGCTGATCACGCACACCCAGTTCTCGTGCGTCTGGTCGCGGATCGAGCCCAGCTGGCGGGCCAGGAGGTCGGGCGGAGGCTCGTGGGTGGCCATGCAGATCGCCACCCGGGGCGAGCCGGGGGCGGGCCAGCGCACCGCGACCGGCTCCGGCGGGGCGCTCACCTCCAGCCGCCCGAGGAGCGCCTCGTCCTCGCCGCGCTCGAGCTCCGCGCGCAGGCGCAACTCGACGCTCGCGCCGGGCTCGAGCGGCCCGATCCTCACCAGCCCCCAGAACCCGCTCCGGTAGCCGCGCAGGTTCGGGTCCTCGGCGGAGTCGGGGTCGAAGGCCAGCCCGGCGGTGGCGAACGGGTCGAGACGGGGGTGCAGCGCCCGGAAGCAGTCGAGCCGCGGCATCCCCCACGCGGCCACCGGCTGGCGGGCGCCGTCGACGAGGAAGCTCAACCCGCGCACGCGCCGCTCGGGGTGAAAGCAGGTGCCGTGCACGAACAGCGCCGTCCCCGCTCCCACCGCCAGCCGGGCCGGAAGCGGCGCGTCCAGATTCACCTCCAAGCGGCCATCGTACCCGCTGTACGCTGCGCGCCGTGGCGCGTGCCGCAGTGGTGATCCCGAGCTGGAACGGCGCCCATCTTCTGGCCGACTGCCTGCGTTCGCTCACGCGCCAGAGCCATCCGGCGCAGCTGATCGTGGTCGACAACGGCTCGAGCGACGGGACGCGGGCGCTCGTGGCGATGCGGTTTCCCGACGTCACGCTCCTCACCCTGCCCGAGAACCGCGGCTTCGCGGGCGCCGTCAACGTCGGCATCCGCCGCGCGCTCGCCGACGGCGCCGAGTACGTGGCGCTGCTCAACAACGACGCGGTGGCCGAGCCCGACTGGCTGCGGGAGCTGGTGGGGTGCGCGGAGGCCCACCCCGAGGCGGGCATCGTCGCCTCCAAGCTCCTGCTGGAGGACGGCGTGCACATCGACAGCACCGGCGACTTCTACTCCTCCTGGGGCTGGGCCTACCCGCGCGGCCGCGACGAGGTCGACCGCGGCCAGTACGACGCGCCGTCGCTGCGGGAGGTGTTCTGCGGCTCGGGCGGGGCGAGCCTGTTCCGGGCCCGGATGCTCGAGGAGGTCGGGCTGTTCGACGAGGACTTCTTCGCCTACCTGGAGGATCAGGACCTGGGCTTCCGCGCCCAGCTGATGGGCTGGCGGGCGCGGTATGAGCCGCGGGCCGTCGCCTACCACCGGATGATGGGCACGAGCGCCGCCCTGGCCCACTTCGGCCGCTACCACGCGATCCGCAACTGCATCTACCTGTATGTCAAGAACGTCCCCGCGCCCCTGTGCTGGAGGTACCTGCCGAAGTTCCTCCTGGGGCTGCTCCTGATGGCGCTCAACGACGTGCGGCGGCGCAGGTTCCGCGCCATCGCGGGCGCGTATCTCGACGCGCTCGCCCACCTGCCGGCGATGCTGGCGCGCCGCCGCCAGATCCAGGCCAGCCGCCGGGTCGAGGTCGCCTACATCGACTCGATCCTCGTCCACCCGCTCCCCCCGACCCAGAGGAACCTGGTGCGGATGGCGCGGCTCCTGCGCCCGCGGCGCGCCGGCCGGGCGACCCCGGCGGCGCGGGAGGCCCGCTGAGGCGGCTCGCCGCCGTGGCGGTGGTGGCCGCCGGCGCGGCGGCCGCGATCATCCTGCTGACAGAGGGCCCCTCACCCCGCCGGCCCCCGACCGCGACGCCGCCCTCCACCGCCTCGACGGCGCCGCCGACACCCGCGGCTCCGCCGGCCCCGCAGCTGGGCGCCAACACCGGGCGGCTGTTCAACGGCGGCGTCTACAGCCGGTCGCAGATCGACGCCCAGCTCGCCGCGCTCGAGCAGACCGGGGCCACCGTGGCCCGCAGCGACGCGCTGTGGGAGCCCACCGAGCCGACGGCGCCGGTGAACGGAGCGCACCGCTACGACTGGTCCTTTGACGACACGATCGCCGACGCGCTCGCCGCCCACCGGCTGCGCTGGCTTCCGATCATCGACTACTCCCCGCCCTGGGCGCGCTCGATCCCCGGCCAGGACCACTCGCCGCCGACCTCGCCGCAGGACTACGCGGCCTACGCCGCGGCTCTGGCCGCCCGCTACGGCCCCGGGGGCGCCTTCTGGAAGGAGCACCCGGAGCTCTCCCCCCTTCCCGTCGACACCTACGAGATCTGGAACGAGCCCGACAACCCGGCGTTCTGGCGCCCGGCCCCGGACCCCGCCCGCTACGACACCCTGTACGCGAGCGCGCGGGCGGCGATCGCCGCCGTCCAGCCGGCCGCCCGCGTGATCGTAGGAGGGCTCACCAATCCGGGCGCCTTCCTGCCGGGGATGCTGGCCGCCGACCCCGGGCTGCGGTCGGAGCTGGGCGGCGTGGCCATCCACCCGTACGCGCCCCAGCCCGAGGGCACGCTGGCCAAGGTGCGCGCGGACCGCCGCCTGCTCATCTCGCTGGGCCTCGGCGGCCTGCCGCTCTACGTGACCGAGATCGGCTGGACGACGAGCCCCGCCGGCGCCCTCGACTGGGCGCCCGCGGCCGCGCGCCCCGCCTACATCTACCGGACGATCACCGCGCTGGCCAGGAGCGGGTGCGGCCTGGCCGCGATCCTCCTCTACGCGTGGTTCACCCCGCGGCGCGACCCCTCCGACCCGCAGGACTGGTTCGGGATCGACGCTCTCGACGCGGCGGGCGGCCCCGACGTCTCGGCCTTCGCCGCCGCCCTGCGGGCGGTCGCCGCCGGCGGCCCGAGCTCCTCCTGCTCCTAGCGCGCGCAGTCCATGGCCGAGGGGCCCTTGGCGCGGCAGCCCTCGAGCGCCAGCGCGCCGCTGCGGAAGGCGCCGTACGCGGGCTTGGCCACGAACTGCCCGCCGGAGAGCCGGAACAGCCCGGCGAACTCGAAGGCGAGCGCGTTGGGACGCTCCAGGCCGGCCCAGTCGTAGTAGTAGAAGCCCATCAGATGCAGTGAGGCGCGGGCGCGGGCCAGCAGCGGCAGCACCCGGGCGATGTTGCGCGCCTGGCCCGCCTCGGTGGTGGCGAAGTCATAGCCGACGTTGTGGTTGGTCTTGCCGACCGACGAGGGCCAGCTGATCTCATCCGCCATCAGCGGCTTGGCCCGGTCGCCGTTGCGGTCCATGACCCGGCGCACGAAGGAGAGGATCGTGACCACGCCGCGGGGGTAGCGCGTGTACGGGTGCAGGGCGACGACGTCGAACAGGCTGCGCGCGCCGCGCACCGCGTAGATCTGCTCCAGGTCGGTCCAGGAGTAGTCGGTCAACCCGCCCAGCACGATCCTGGCCGTGGGGTCGACGCTCTTGATCGCGGCGCGAGCCGCCCGGAGCAGGGCCACGTAGCGACGGGCGAAGGGCTGCAAGGGCCAGAACTGCCGGAGGTCGGGCTCGTTCCAGATCTGCCACATCCTGATCGGCTCGGCGGGGCGGGTGGTCGACCACAGCGTCCCATGGGGCCCGTAGCGCCTGGCCAGCGCCCTGACGAAGGCGGCGTACGGGCCATCGGAGCGGGGGACGTAGTCGAGCGCGCCCTTGCGGGTGATCCCATCCCAGCGGGGCGCCGCCACGACGGTCGGGAGCACGGCGAGCCCGCGCGCCGCCGCCTCGCTCACCAGCTGGTCGAAGGGGGCGAAGTTCGTCGGGACCCCGCCGACGTTCGTGAACACGTGGCGCTGCGAGGCCGGCACGGCCTTCCAGTTCGGATACGGCTGGGCCAGCGACCAGTTGAAGACCACCCGGAGGCTCTGCACGCCGGCGCTGACCATCGTGTCGAGCTGGGGCGCGAGGCTGACGAACGGGTCGGGCCACACCGGCTCGTCGACCACCATCCCCACGAATCCCTGGGGCACCGCCGTCGCGCGCGCGGTCGCGTGCCGGCGGGCTCCGGAGGCGGAGGGGACGAACGCGGCGAGGGCGAGCACCAGGCACGTCGCGAGCGCCCCCACAGACCACCGGCGAGACATCGCGCTCAGTGTAGGCGTCCGCCGAGCAGCTCGCCGATCGCCGCGTCGGTCTGCCGCGCGGTCCGCGTCCACGAGAAGCCGGCGGCACGCCTGAGGCCGGCGGCGATCAGCGGCCGGCGGGTCCCCTCCTCGAACGCGGCGGCCAGCACCGCGTCGGCGAAGGCGGCCGCATCGCGGGCGTCGACGAGTATGCCCGCGTCGCCGACCGTCTCCGGCAGCGCGCCGCTGGCCGCCGCCACCACCGGCACCCCGCAGGCCATCGCCTCCAGGCACGGCAGGCCGAACCCCTCATACAGCGAGGGGAGCACGAGCGCGAGCGCGCCGGCGTACAGCGACGGCAGGTCCTCCTCGGGCACGTAGCCGAGCCTCCGCAGCGGAACCTCCTCGGAGCGCAGGTAGGCGCGCTCCGAGCCGGCGAGCACGAGCTCGGCGCCGCGCTCGGCGAGAGCGGCGGCCGCTCGGTGAAGCACGGCCAGGTTCTTGCGGCGCGAGGCCGTGCCGACGACCAGCACGTAGGGGCCGCGCAGGCCGTGGGCGCCGGGGACCAGTGCCGGCGCGCGGGGCGAGAAGCGCTCGTCCACCCCCTCCGGGACCACGCGCACGCGGCCGGGATCGGCGCCGAGGACGTCGATCAGCTCCTGCCGGGAGAACTCGGAGACCGTGAGCAGCAGCCGCGCCCGCCGCGCGAGCAGGCCGAGCAGCCGGCGGTGATAGGCGCGGTAGGCGGGCGCGTAGGCCTCGGGATGGCGCACCGGCGCGGCGTCGTGGATCACCACCACATTGCGCCTGCTGGCCAGCGGCGCCAGGTTCGCGGGCGAGTAGATCAGCTCGCACCCCGCCCCGGCCAGCGGCAGGACGGCCTGCTCCCAGAGGTGACCGGCGCGGTGGGCGAGCATCGCCGGGGGGCGGATGACCCGGTAGCGCTCCGGGCGCAGCCGGGGCAGGCGGACGGCCATCTCGCGGGCCAGCCGCTCGACCCCGCCGATCTGCGCCCGAGCCGCCGCCCGGGCGTTGATCGCGACGGCCACTAACGGCGGGCGGGGGCGACGGTCCGTCGCAGGGCCAGCCCGCCGCCGAGCAGCCCGAAGCCCGCGGCCACGACCCAGCCCAGGTTCAGCCCCGTGTAGGGCAGCGTGCGGGGGGCGTCGGCGCTCCGCGTGGAGGTGGGCGCGTCGGCCGTGGTCGAGGTGGGGGGGCTGACGGACGCGGCGGGCGCGCTCGGGGCGCTCGGTGGCGCGGGAGACGCGGAGGGGGCCGGCGCCGGCGAGCTCGTGGTGGGCGGCGGGCTCGTCCGGGTGGTCGAGGGCGGCGCGGAGTGCGTCGTTGTGGCCAGCGGGTCGACGTACTGGTTGTCGCCGGCCGAGGTGCTCGTGCCCCCGCCCGCGGCCAGCGCCCCGGCGCTCGTGCTCGCCGCGATCAGGGAGAGGACGAGCGCGCGGAGCATGAGGCGGCGAAGGCGCGACATCCCTCGGTATTGAAGCAGTGGCGCGGTCGGCCGCGGGGCCGGCGGCTCAGCGGGCGCCGGCGGCGCAGCGGGGCCGGCGGCTCAGCGGGCGCCGGCGGCGCAGCGGGGCCGGCGGCTCAGCGGGCGCCGGCGGCGCGCGGGCCGAGCCGGATCACGCCGTGCAGCCCGCCCGGCCGAATGGCGCCGGGCGCCGCCGAGTAGCTGACCGTGAAGGCCTGCCCGCCCGCGGCCAGCGGCCCGGTGTGAGCCCCACCGGAGGCGGCGGCCGCGCCGCCCGCCGTGAGCAGCCGCTGGGCGCCCGGCTGGAGCGTGATTCTCGTGGCGCGCCAGAACGGGCGCGCGATCGTCCCCCAGCGGCCCAGCGCGCCCTGGGCGCGGGCGGCGGTGAACGACGCCGCGCCGAAATCGGCCAGCGGGAGGGTCACGCACTGGGTGGCGGTGAGGCAGTCGGATGGCGCCTCGACGATCCACTCGGCGGAGGAGAGGTCGAGCCGGCGGGCAAACAGGGCTTGGGAGAAGGCGCGGCCGCTGGTGAGGTCGCGCAGCTCGAAGGCGACTCGGCGGCCCCTGACCGTCACCTTCGCAGCCACCACGTCCCCCGGCGCGATCGCCAGGCGGATCGGCTCCGAGGGCGCCGGGAGCAGCTCGTACCACGCGCTGTAGCGGGGCACGCCGAAGCGCGTGCAGTCGGCCTCGGTGCCGATCTGCTCGATCGACTGCGAGGCCTGGCTGAAGCCGCCGAGCCCCACCCAGTAGGAGGAGAAGGTCCGCCGCCCCGCCGTGCAGGTCACGGCGGGCTCCCGCCACGCGGCCTGAACGGCGCGGAACGAGGCCCCCGGACGGTGGACCGCGTAGCCCGCCCAGTTCGAGCTGAGGGCGCTGTCGGCCAGGGCGGCTGGCGCCAGGGTCAACCCGGCCACGATCATCAGCACAGCACACAGCCGCCCCATGAGCCAGATTTCGGGCGGCGGCGGGCAAACCTTGAGCGCGCCGCGACGCCGTCGCGTCCGGACTACAGTGAGGCCCATGAACTCCTTCGGCGCCCGCTCCACCCTGACCGTCGGCGACCGGAGCTACGAGATCTTCCGGCTCGAGGCCCTCCAGTCGCGCTACGACGTCGCCCGTCTGCCGTTCTCGCTCAAGGTCCTGCTCGAGAGCCTGCTGCGCAACGAGGACGGGGAATCCGTCCGCGCGGATGACATCGAGGCGCTGGCGCGCTGGGACGCCACGGGGGAGCCGTCCAAGGAGATCGCCTTCTCGCCCGCCCGCGTGCTCATGCAGGACTTCACCGGCGTGCCGGCGGTGGTGGACCTGGCGGCGATGCGCGACGCCATGCGCGAGATGGGCGGGGACCCCGAGCGCATCAACCCGCTCGTCCCGGCGGAGCTGGTGATCGACCACTCGGTCCAGGTGGACGTGTTCGGCACCCCGCAGGCGTTCGCGCGCAACGCCGAGCTGGAGTTCGAGCGCAACCGCGAGCGCTACGCCTTCCTGCGCTGGGGCCAGGGGGCGTTCGAGAACTTCAGCGTGGTGCCACCCGACACCGGCATCGTCCACCAGGTCAACCTCGAGTACCTGGCGCGCGTGGTGTTCGCCGACGCGCGGACCGGCCAGGCCTACCCGGACACCCTGGTCGGCACCGACTCCCACACCACGATGGTCAACGGACTGGGCGTGCTCGGCTGGGGGGTGGGGGGCATCGAGGCCGAGGCGGCGATGCTCGGCCAGCCGATGTCGATGCTGATCCCGCAGGTGATCGGGTTCAAGCTCCTCGGCGCGCTGCCCGAGGGCTCGACGGCCACCGACCTCGTGCTGACCGTCACCGAGATGCTGCGCCGTCATGGAGTCGTCGGCAAGTTCGTCGAGTTCTACGGCGACGGGCTGGCCAACCTGCCGCTGGCCGACCGGGCGACGATCGGCAACATGTCGCCCGAGTTCGGCTCCACCTGCGCGATCTTCCCGATCGACGCCGAGACCCTCCGCTACCTGGAGTTCTCCGGCCGCCCGCCCGAGCTGATCGCGCTGGTGGAGGCCTACGCCAAGGAGCAGGGGCTCTGGCACGAGCCGGGCGCCGAGGAGCCCACCTTCACCGAGCGCCTGGAGCTCGACCTCGGCGAGGTCGTCCCGAGCATCGCCGGGCCCAAGCGGCCGCAGGACCGCGTTCCCCTGACCGAGTCCAAGCAGGCCTTCCGGCTCGCGCTGGAGGGCTACCTGCCCGAGCAGGACGCCGAGGACGAGTCGGTGGCCGAGAGCTTCCCGGCCAGCGACCCGATCGCCACCCACGTGGAGAACGGCGACGGCCACGAGCCGGCGGGTGGGACCGGCGGCGCCCAGGTGGCCGAGCGGATCAGCGCCGCCGCGCCGGTCAGGCTCGCCGACGGGACCGAGACCGAGCTGGACCACGGCCACGTTGTGATCGCCGCGATCACGAGCTGCACCAACACGTCCAACCCCTCGGTGATGATCGGCGCGGGCATCCTCGCTCGCAACGCGGTGCAGCGAGGACTGCGGGTCAAGCCCTGGGTCAAGACCTCACTCGCCCCCGGGTCCAAGGTGGTCACGGAGTACCTGGAGCGCGCCGGCCTGACCGAATACCTCGACGAGCTCGGCTTCAACCTCGTCGGCTACGGCTGCACGACGTGCATCGGCAACAGCGGGCCGCTCCCGGAGGAGATCTCCGATGTGGTGAACGCCGAGGATCTGGCGGTCGTCTCGGTTCTCTCGGGCAACCGCAACTTCGAGGGGCGGATCAACCCGGACGTGAAGATGAACTACCTGGCCTCACCACCGCTCGTGGTGGCCTACGCGATCGCCGGCACGATGGACGTCGACCTCTACGACGAGCCGCTGGGGGAGGACGGCCGCGGCGAGCCGGTGTACCTGAAAGACATCTGGCCCGATGCCGCCGAGGTCGCCCGCACGATCGAGGAGGCCGTGCGGTCCGACATGTTCCGCAAGAGCTACGGCGAGGTGTTCGCCGGCGACGAGCGGTGGAACTCGATCGACGTCCCCGGAGGCGAGCTGTTCGCCTGGGAGGAGGGCTCGACCTACGTGCGCCACCCGCCCTTCTTCGAGGGGCTCCCCGCCGAGCCCGAGCCAATCGGGGACATCGAGGGCGCGCGGGTCCTCGCCCTGCTCGGAGACAGCGTCACCACCGATCACATCTCTCCGGCCGGGTCGATCAAGCGCGACAGCCCGGCCGGGGCCTACCTGATCGAGCACGGCGTCGAGCCACGCGATTTCAACTCCTACGGCTCACGCCGCGGCAACCACGAGGTGATGATGCGCGGCACGTTCGCCAACATCCGCCTGCGCAACCGCCTGGCCCCCGGTACTGAGGGCGGCGTGACGATCTACCTCGGGGCGGACGGGTCGGGCGCCGAGCCGATGACGATCTACGAAGCGGCGATGCGCTACCAGCGGGAGGGCGTGCCGCTGGTCGTGCTCGCGGGCAGGGAGTACGGCTCGGGCTCCTCGCGCGACTGGGCGGCCAAGGGCACGCGCCTGCTCGGCGTGCGCGCGGTGATCGCCGAGAGCTTCGAGCGCATCCATCGCTCCAACCTCGTGGGGATGGGCGTGCTCCCGCTCCAGTTCTCAGACGGCCAGTCGGCCCGGTCGCTGGGGCTGACCGGCCGTGAGCGCTTCACGATCTCCGGGCTGGCGGGCGCGCGGGAGATCCCGCGCCGACTGTCGGTTCAGGCTGATGAGCGGCGCTTTGAGGTGATCGTGCGCATCGACACCCCCAAGGAGCAGCAGTACTTCCGCCACGGCGGCATCCTCCAGTTCGTGCTCCGGGAGCTCCTGGCCGCCTAGCGATTGTCCATTCGTCCAGCCGGCGTGAGCTTCCGCCTGCGATTGCGTCTAAACAACCGATTCGCAGCTCAAACCTCCGCAGGCACCCGCCTGTCGGCTGGAGAAAGGAGTCGCTCCACTCATGAGACGCATCCTCGCCCCACTCGCGATGGGTCTCGCGGTGCTCGCATTCGCCCCCGCCACCGCATTGGCGCATAGCCACCATCTGCGCCACCACCTCCGTCACCGCGCGCGGACTCACCACAGCCGGATCCGCATGTTCGGCGACCCCACCACCACCGCGACGAGCTCCAGCCCGAGCCCGAGCGGAGGCGTCGGCACCGTGCAGTCCTTCTCTGGAGGCATCCTCACGATCGCGCTGAACGACGGCTCCACGGTGAGCGGCGCCGTCACGAGCGACACCGAGCTCGAGTGCGTCTCCACCACATCGAGCGGCACTCAGAGTGAGGACTCGGGCGATCAGAGCTCGAGCGCCTCGAGTAGTGAGCAGGACCAGAGCTCCCAGAGCACCAGCGGCGAGGACGACAGCTCGCAGTCGAGCGGCGACCAGTCGCAGTCCAGCGGCGACCAGTCCCAGTCGAGCGACGAGCAGTCGCAGTCCAGCGGCGAGGACGACAGCTCGCAGAGCAGCTGCACCTCGGCGGACCTGACGCCCGGTGCCGTTGTCCAGGCGGCCGAGCTGCGCCTCTCCAGCGGCGGCTCGACGTGGGAGAAACTGGTGCTCCAATCCTGACCCCCGTGCGGTGAGCCCGCTTTCACTATCGCTCCGCCTGCTGCAGTCCCAGCCCGACCGGAAGCTGGTGGCGCTCTGTCGCGCCGGACAGGAGCCCGCGTTCGAGGCTCTTGTCCGGCGCTACCGCCGGGAGCTGCTGGAGTACTCGCGGCGCCTGAACCGTGCGGACGAGGCGCCCGAGGACGTGCTCCAGCAGGCGCTGTTGCAGGCCTGGCAGGCGCTGGCGGCGGGAACCGAGGTGCGCGACGTGCGGGCGTGGCTGTACCGCATCGTGCACAACGTGGCGGTTAGCGGCCTGCGCGCCGCCCGTTCCGCCACCGGCGAGCTCGCCCACCCGGTGCCGAGCGCCGGCGTCGAGCAGCTCGTCGAGCAGCGGATCGAGGCGCGTGCTGCGCTGGCCGGGCTGGCCGAGCTGCCCGAGCTCCAGCGGCAGGCGATGCTGAGCACCGCGCTCGGAGGGTCGAGCCACGATGAGGTGGCGGCGGCGCTGGGGCTCTCCAGCGACTCGGTGCGCGGGCTCATCTACCGCGCACGGCTGAAGCTTCGGGCCGCGGTGGCCACGATCATCCCCAGCCCGCTCGTGATGTGGGCCGTGCGGCGCGGCCACGAGCGGCCCCGCGCCCAGACGCTCTACGAGCTGATCGCGGGCGGCGGTGGCGGGACGGTGGGGGTGGCGGGCGCGATGCTCAAGGGCGGGGTGGTGGTCTCGCTCGCCGGAGCCGTCGCCGGTGCCGGGACGATCCTCGCCGGTGGCGCCCTGCGACCCCACCCCCTGCGCCACGTCGCGGCCTCCCACCACCACCGTGACGCGGGCCGCCTCGGGACCGCGCTCGTCGCCTCGAACGCGGCGGCTGACGCGTCCGGGGTCGCCGCGCCTCGGCGCGTGTCGGCTCGCCTCGAGGCCTCGGGCGCATCCGCCGCCCGTCCCCTGCTCCAGCGCGCGCCCTCCTCCGAGAGGACGTCGACGTCCTCCGAGCGCGCGCCGACGTCGTCCGATTCGCGCGAGCGGCGGCGGCCGAGCGACGGCCACGCCACGAGCGGCGACGGCCAGCGGTCGGCTTCCAGCCACGGCGACGGCGCTCAGCGGAGCGACGGCGCCACCACTTCGACGGACACGCCCTCGCCGAGCCCCACCACCACGACGTCCACCGACACGACCACGACCTCCAGCTCGGACACGACCACGACCTCCAGCTCGGACACGACCACCACCTCGAGCTCGGACACGACCACCACCGGCTCGCAGACGACGACCACCGCCACTCCCGACCAGTGATGCCTCCTGCGAGGTTTGCACGGCCCGACAGCGGGTAGGTCACCCACCAGGTGGTGGGAGTCGCCATCCTTCACTTGGCCCGCTGGCTGGCCTTCCAGCTCGGCGAGAACGACGAGCCGCTGACGCACCCCCCGGCGCGGATCACCGTCTTCTCCAGTGACCCCGCACCCGACGGCGAAGCCGCCGCCTGACCCCGCCCGCCCTGGCCGCGACGAAGCGGATGACGGACCGGTCGGCCTACGCCGCCTCGCGAAGCGCGGCCAGATCGCGGCTCGCGGCCAGCGCCGCCAGGGCGCGCCGTTCCAGCCTGCGCGCCGCGTCCAAGGAGATGCCAAGCCTCCGGGAGGCTTCCCGCAGCGGCGTGGGCGCATCGCCGCCGATCCCCCAGCGCAGCCTGACGACCTCCCGCTCGGCTGGCGCGAGCCGACGCAGGGCACGGTGAAGCGCCTCCGCGCGAGCGGTGGCCTCGACCTCCTGGTCGGGGCCGACGGCCTCGCTGGCGATCAGCTCCCCGAGCGTCGCCTCGCCCTCCTCGCCGATCGGCCGGTCGAGGCTCGTGACCACCCGGGCGACCTCGCGGGCCTGGCGCACCACCGCCGGGTCGAGCTCGGCTGCGCGCGCCACCTCCTCTTCCCGCGGCTCGCGTCCCAGCTCGGCCTCGAGCCTGCGGCGGGCGCCCTCGACCCTTCGCTCCCGCTGGCCGATGTGCACCGGCACCCGAATCGTCCGGCCACGGTTGGCGATCGCACGTTGGATCGCCTCGCGGATCCAGAACGTCGCATAGGTGGAGAACTTCAGGCCGCGCCGATGGTCGAACTTCTCCACCGCGCGGATCAGGCCCAGGAATCCCTCCTGGATCAGGTCGAGCAGCGGCAGCTCGAAGCCCTCGTAGCGGCGCGCGTTGGAGATCACCAGCCGCAGGTTGGCGTTCACCAGCTGCTCCTTGGCGGCGAGGTCGCCGCGCTCGATCCGCTGAGCCAGCTCGAGCTCCTCCTCGCGCGTCACGAGCCGGTGACGGCGAACCTGGGAGAGGAACAGCGACAGCCCGTCCTCCTCGGAGCTCGGCATCCGCCCGGTCGTCTCCCGCCCGGCCGTCTCCCGCTCGAGGTCCCTGGTCATCCTCCGTGGCTACCCCCCCGGCCGGCGCCTCAACAGCCCCACGCGCGGCGCCGAGCGCCCGGCCGGCGATCGATGCGTCACTCCAATAGCCTTGCTGCGCGTGCCGATCCCCGAGCTCCTCCACCGACTGCTGACCGCCCCCGGCCCCTCCGGCCACGAGGCCACTCCGGCCCGCGTCTGGCGCGAGGGCTGCCGGTCGTTCGCCGCCGAGGTGGCCTCCGACAACGTCGGCTCCTCTTACGCCCGCGTCCCAGGCACCTCGGGCGGTCCCATCCTGGCCGTGATCGGGCACATCGACGAGATCGGGCTGCACGTCACGCATATCGACGACGACGGGTACCTGCACATTGGACCGGTCGGCGGCTGGGACACGATCGTGCTCGTCGGACAGCGCGTGCGGATCGACACCCGCGCCGGCGCCGTGCTCGGCGTGATCGGCCGAAAGCCGGTCCACCTTCTCGGCGAGGAGGACCGGAAGAAGGTCCCGGAGGGCAAGGATCTCCGAATCGACATCGGCGCCAAGGACGGCGAGGAGGCCAGGTCGCTGGTGCGGATCGGGGACGTGGCCGTGCTCGATGCCGAGCCGCTCGAGCTTCGGGGCGACCGCATCGTCTCGCGCTCGCTGGACAACCGCGTCGGCTGCTTCGTCGCGGCCGAGGCGGCGCGGCTGGTGGCGGACGGCGGCGGCGCCCCCGGCGACGTGCTGGCCGTGGCCGTGGCCCAGGAGGAGACGACGTTCGCCGGCGCGCGCACCAGCGCCTTCGCGCTCCGGCCCGACCTGGCGCTGGCGGTCGACGTCACGCACGCAACCGACCAGCCGGGCGTCGAGCTCGGCCAGGTCACCGAGCACAAGCTCGGCTCCGGCCCCGTGATCGCGCGTGGCGCAACGCTTCATCCGCTCATCTTCGAGCTGCTTCACCAGGAGGCCGAGGACGCCGGCATCCCCTTCACGGTCGAGTCCACGGGACGCTCCACCGGGACCGACGCCGACGCCGTCCACATCAGCCGAGCCGGCATCCCCACCGGGCTCGTCTCGATCCCGCTTCGCTACATGCACTCCTCGGTCGAGCTCGTGTCGCTGGCCGACGTCGAGGCGGCCGCCCGCCTGATCGCCGGGTTCGCGCGGCGGCTGGAGCCCGGCATGTCGTTCGAGCGCTAGCGGCGGACGGCGGGGATGCTGGCGCTCTTCGACATCGACGGCACGCTGGTGAGCGGGGCGGCGGAAGCCCACGCGGAGGCGCTGCACGAGGCCCTTCAGGCCGTCCACGGGGTCGACACCCGCGCCAAGGCCATCGCGCTGGCCCCGGCGGGGCGGACGGATCCCGAGATCGCTCGCGTGCTGCTGCTGCGCGCGGGGGTCTCGGCCGAGCAGATCGACGACGGCGCCGACGAGGTCCGCCAACGCTGCTGCGAGGCCTACGCGCGCCTGTGCCCGCCTGACCTGTCGGCCACCGTGCTTCCGGGGATCCCCGCTTTGCTTCGGTGGCTCGACGCCCAGCCCGGCGTCAAGCTCGGGCTGCTGACCGGCAACTACGAGCCCGTCGCGCGCCTCAAGCTGAGGCGCGCGGGGCTCGCGAGCCACTTCCCGGCGGGACAGGGAGCCTTCGGGTCAGATTCCGAGGACCGCACGATGCTCCCGGCGATCGCGCGGCGGCGGGCCGGCACGCTCGGCGTCCCCTACCCACGCGAGAGGACCGTCGTCATCGGCGACACGCCACGGGACATAGCCTGCGCGCGGGCCGACGGGGTGCGCTGCGTCGCGGTCGCCACCGGGCCGTTCTCCGCCCAGGAGCTGGTCGAGGCCGACGCCGTCGCGGGCGGCGCCGGGAAGCTGCGCCAGGCGCTCGAGACGCTCATCTCCGAGGCTCCCGCCGGTCGCCTCTGAGCTCGGACGGGGGCGCAGCGTCGGGGGCCGGGCGGAGGGCGGGCGCCTACGGGCGCGGCTGCGGGAACTGGACGCGCATGAGCCGGTCCCACAGGCGGTCCGGGGTGATTCGCCGCTGGCCGATCATCAGCCGGGCGCTGGCCGTCACCGGGTAGCGCGCCCTCGGTCGCCGGGCTCGCGCCGCGCGCGCGATCACCCCGGCCACCGCGTCGGGTCCTGCGCCGAGCCGCGCCATCGGTCCACGGTAGGCGTCGGCCGTGATCTCCGCCACGCGGCGGTTGAACTCCGCGTAGGGGCCGTCCTCGCCACCGGGCCCGAGCCCGCCCGCGGCCACCCCGCCCGCGGCCACCCCGCCCGCGGCCACCGAGCCCGCGGCCACCCCGCCCGCGGCCACCGCGCCCGCGGCCACCGAGCTCGCGGCGACCTGACCGAAATTGGTCATGATCAGGCCGGGCTCCACCAGGATGACGTCCACCCCGAACCCCCTGACCTCGAAGCGCAGGGCGTCGGAGAGCGCCTCCACCGCGTACTTGGTCGCGTGGTAGAGCCCGCCGCCGGGGAAGGTCAGGCGGCCGCCCATCGAGCCGACGTTGACGATCTTCCCCCACCGCTGCGCGCGCATGCCCGGCAGCACGAGCTGGCACATGCGGATCAGCCCGAACACGTTCGTCTCGAACTGCCGGCGGACGTCCTCCATCGATATCGATTCGATGGCTCCGGACTGGCTGTAGCCGGCGTTGTTGACGAGCACCCCCACCGCTCCCTCGACGCGCGTGACCTCATCGACGGCGGCGCGCATCGACGCCTCGTCGGTCACGTCGAGCGCGAGCGTCCGGCAGCCCCCTCGCTCCAGCTCGGCCAGCGTCTGGGGTCGGCGGGCGGTGGCGTACACCGTGTAGCCCTCGGCGGCCAGCCGCCGGGCGGTTGCCGCGCCGATGCCCGACGAACAGCCGGTGATGAGAACCGCCTTGGAGGGCGCGGGCATGCCGCGACCCTACACGGCCCGAGCACCGCTCGGGCCGGCTAGGCGCGCACGAGCTTCTTGTAGGTGATCCGCTTCGGGCGGTCGGCCTCGGCGCCGAGCTGCTCGCGGCGCAACGCCTCGTAGGCCTCGAAGTTGCCCTCAAACCACCGGACCCGCGAGTCCCCCTCGAACGCCAGCACGTGCGTCGCGATCCGGTCGAGGAACCAGCGGTCGTGCGAGACGACCACCGCGCAGCCGGCGAAGGCGAGCAGCGCCTCCTCCAGGGCGCGCAGCGTGTCGATGTCGAGATCGTTGGTGGGCTCGTCGAGCAGCAGCAGGTTGCCGCCATCGCGCAGGAGCTTGGCCAGATGCAGACGGTTGCGCTCACCCCCGGAAAGATCGGCCACCCTCTTCTGCTGGTCGGTTCCCCTGAAGTTGAACCCGGCCACGTAGGCGCGGCTGTTGACCATCCGCTCGCCCAGGACGATCTGCTCCTGACCGCCTGAGACCTCCTCCCAGACCGTCTTGGCGCCGTCGAGCGCGTCCCGGGACTGATCGACGTAGGCCAGCTGCACGGTCTCGCCGATCCGCAGCCTGCCCGCGTCGGGCGTCTCCTGGCCGGTGATCATCCGCAGCAGGGTCGTCTTGCCCGCGCCGTTGGGCCCGATGACCCCGACGATCCCGCCGCGCGGCAGGCTGAAGGTGAGGTCCTCGAACAGGACGCGGTCGTCATAGGCCTTGCGCAGACCCTCAGCCTCAACCACAACCTCACCCAGCCTCGGACCGGCTGGGATGTGGATCTGGACGGAGTCGAGCTTGACCGTCTCCTCCTGGGCGAGCAGCGCCTCGTAGGCATTCAGGCGGGCCTTCGGCTTGTTGCGCCGAGCGCTCGCGGTCAGCCGCACCCATTCCAGCTCGCGGTCGATCGTGCGGCGGCGGGCCGCCTCCGTCCGGGCGTCCTGCTCGAGCCGGGCGCGCTTCTGCTCCAGCCAGCCCGAGTAGTTGCCCTGGTAGGGGATGCCCCGTCCCCGATCGAGCTCGAGGATCCATCCGGCCACGTTGTCCAGGAAATAGCGGTCGTGGGTGACCGCGACGACGGTGCCCGGATAGTCGCGCAGGTGACGCTCCAGCCAGGCGATCGACTCGGCGTCGAGGTGGTTGGTGGGCTCGTCGAGGAGCAGCAGGTCGGGCTGGCGCAGGAGCAGCCGGCAGAGGGCGACCCGCCGGCGCTCGCCGCCCGAGAGCGTCGAGACCTCGGCCTCGGGGGGCGGGCAGCGCAGGGCATCCATGGCGATCTCGAGCGTCGTGTCGAGATTCCAGCCGTCCACCGCCTCGATCCGCTCCTGGATGCGCGCGAACTCCTCCGCGTTCTCCTCGGAGTAGTTCATCGACAGCTCGTTGAACCGGTCCAGCAGCGCGCGGGTCTCGGCCACCCCCTCCTCGATGTTGCCCCTCACGTCCTTGCTCGGGTTCAGAGCCGGCTCCTGCTCCAGGAGCCCCACCGTCGTCCTGGGCGCCAGCTGGGCCCGGCCCTCGTAGTCGGTGTCCTGACCGGCCATGATCCGCAGCAGCGTCGACTTGCCGGCCCCGTTGTACCCCAGCACCCCGATCTTGGCCCCCGGCAGGAAGGAGAGCGAGATGTCCTTGAGCACCTCCTTGTCCGGCGGATAGCGCCTGGACAGGCGGTGAGTGTTGAACATGTATTGGGAGGGCACCGCGCGAGAGGATAGGGGGCCCCGCAACGCGCCCCCTACCCCCGCCGCGGACCCCCCGCGACACACGTCCCGCCTGCCGAGGGGGTGCGGCACGCCACGTCCGGTAAGCGGTCGTACCGCGACAAGCCCCCATCCCGAGGAGAAGGTTTGGCGTGCGGCGTCCGCCCCAGTGCGCCGCTCGAAGCGATCCGCGGGCGGTCGCCGACGGCCCTCCGCCACCAACTCGTGTGACGAGGATCACGCCCACGAGCTGACAAAGGTAAAAAGATCTGGAAGTGGTTTCGGCCGGCGGCCTCCGCGGTAAGCGGGAGCCGAGGGTCCGCGGGCCAGGCGGATCCTCGAAGGTTGGCCCGGCATCCGGCGTCCCCTCTGTGGGCCGGCCGGAGGCAGCGGCCACGGCGGTCGTCTCGGCCGTCCAGGGCAGCCATCCGGGCTGCCCGACATCACCAGGACCCGCAACGAGCGAGCTTCGGCCGCTCGGCGTCGCTTGGCGCACGCACTGCACAACCACGACAGAAGGGGCTCTATGGCAACGCACACGCTCGCCCAGTACCCAGTCGGACAGCGGGACCCGCTCGCGTCGAGTCCCCGCGCCCCCAGGCTGTCGAACGACGAGATGGCGCTCGGAGGCCAGGCCTCCGCGGCCGCGAGCGCCGGCGGGCTGCGACGCGCCGGGGCGGCCGCCACGGTCTCGGCCGCCCTCGCCGCTCCCGCCACCGGCCTTGCCGCGCTGCTGGCGATCGGAGCCCTCGCGGGTGGGGTCGGGGCGGGCCTCGGCTCGCTGCCGCCGAGCAACGGCCTTGCCGCCTCCTCCGGGGGGCAATCGACCCTGTCGCGGCCGGCGGTGGGGCCGTCGCCCGGCCTCGGCGCCACCCCAGCGCGGTCCGCCGCGATCCACGCCGGCTCGCGGGGCGCCGCCCCCGCTGGACGCGCTCTCGCGCGTGGCCCGCAGCCATCGGGTCCGCGCGCCGGGGAGGTGACGCAGAGCCATCCCAGCTCGCCCGTCCCGCGAAATACCGCGCGGACACACGCCCCCCGTGCCATTCGTCACCTGAGCGAGCACATGCGGGCCCTGCTGCGCACCACCTCGCCGGCCCCCCGTCCCACCTCGCCCAGCGGATCGGGGGGCACGCAGCCGTCGCCCTCGCCCGCCGGCGGCTCGGGCACGGCCCAGCCTCAACCCGGCGGGGAGCCCCAGCCGAGCGCTCCGTCGTCGAGCGGGGCTCAGCAGCCGCCGTCGTCCGGCAGCGACCAGTCCTCCACCTCCTCCGGCTCGCAGACCACGAGCACCGGCACGAGCGGCGGCCAGGGCCAGCCGCCCCCGGACTCCAGCCAGACCACCACCTTCCCGTCCGGATCGGAACAGCAGTCGACCGCCACCTCGCCGTCCGGATCGGGACAGCAGTCGACCGCCACCTCGCCGTCCGGATCCGAACAGCAGCCGGGCGCCGACTCCTCCGGCCAGAGCCCAAGCCCGACTGGGACGGCCGCCACGCCGAGCTCGCCGGGCAGCGACACGGCGACCGCGTCCGGGACGTCAACCGGCGACCCGTCGTCCACCACCACCGGCGACGCGTCGTCCACCACCCCGGCGCCGGGCTCCTAGCCGACCGAGATGACAACGGCCACCGAGACCCTCCCCCGCGAGGAGGCTGCCGAGCGCGCGCCCGGGCAGACCACGCCACGGTCGGACGGGTCATCCGCGACCACGCGAGCCGCCACCGGCGCCTGGCCGGCCTCCCGGAGCTGGCTCCTCGTCGGTGGAGCGATGGCGATCGGGCTCACGCTGCGCCTGCTGCTGGTGCGAAGCATCTGGGTGGACGAGGCGATCAGCATCCACCAGGCCCACATGTCGATCCCCGGGCTCCTGCACAACCTCCGGGCGACCGACAACCATCCGCCGCTCTACTTCCTCACCCTCTGGTTGACGGTCAGGGCGTTCGGCTACGGCCAGCTCGCGGTTCACCTGCCGACGATCGTCGCCGGGACGCTCCTGATCCCGGCGGTCTACATGGCTGGGGTGCAGCTGTTCGACCGCCGGACGGCCGCGTTCGCCGCCCTGCTGGCCGCGATCGCCCCGCTGCTCATCTGGTACTCCCAGGAGGCGCGGCCGTACGCGTTCTTCATGCTGTTTGCGACGCTCGCGGTGTGGGCGCAGATGCGCGTCGTGCGAGACGGCCGGGCCCGCTACTGGGTGGCGTATGCGGCGCTCACGATCGCGCTGCTCTACACCCACTACTTCTCGGTCATCCCGATCGCGATCCAGCAGATCGCCTTCGCCGCCGTGATCTGGCGCCGCGCCGCCCGGCGCGAGCCGGTGTGGCCGATGATCCTCGGGTATTGGCTGACGTGGACGGCGATCGCGGTGGCGGTCGCCCCGCTCGTCCCCTTCGTCCATCAGCAGTTCACCAACGACCTGACCACCGGCCAGGGCATCGCGGGATCGGCCCCCTCGGCCGGCGCGGCGTCAGCCGGGGCGCCGCGCACCGGCCATCCGAGCGTGTACGCGCTGATCGCCAACTTCGTGTGGGCGATCTGGGGCTATCACGCCAACTCCACGATGCTGGAGATCGGCGCGCTGTGGCCCCTGCTGATGCTCCTCGCCCTCTCGCTGCTCGGCCGGGGCCGATCGCCGCAGAGGCTGTTCGTGCTCGCCCTCGGCATGGTGCCGGCGCTCGTGCTCATGGGGGTCGGCTTCAAGGACCGGACGCTGTTCGAGGTCCGCTACTTCTCCGGCGCCGTGCCGATGCTGATGCTCGTCTGCGCGCGGGCGGTGCTCAGCGCGAGCGCGCGGCGCGTACCCGTGGCGCTGGCCGCCGCGGCGCTCGTGGCATCGATGCTGGTCGGGGGCGCCGATCAGCAGCTGGCCAAGACCAACCCCCGCGACTACGACTTCTGCGCCGCACTCGACCTCGTCAGGCGCGACGCCCGGCCGGGCGACACGCTGCTCTACGCGCCCGAGTACCTGGCCGACGTGATCGACTACTACACGCCCGGCATTCGCAAGGAGGTGGTCGGCGCGACCCGGCCCGCGGTCCCGCGCCACGGCAAGGTGTTCTTCCTCGCCAGCTTCCTCGACCAGCCCGGGGTGGCCGGCGAGGTGGGCGCCGAGCGCTATGAGCTGGCGCACTCGCGCCTGCGCCTGGTGAAGGTCGACCGCCTGGAGAAGATCTACCTCTGGGAGTACCGGTGATCTACCTGCAGGAGCGCCGGTGAGTATCCAGGAGGAGGTCACCCTCGCCCCGAGCCCCGGCGCCGCGGCCGAGCCGGCGCCCGCCGCCGCCTCCGGGAGCGATCCGCGCCTCGGACCCGTCCGCTGGCCGATCCCCGGGCCGCGGGTGGCGCGCCGGCGCGCGGCCGCGATGGCGGCGATCCTGATCCCGCTGGCCGTCTGGTATCTCTCCTGGCTGCTTCAGGGCAGGCGGGTGGGCAACCCGGAGCTGTTCGGGCTGCTGGCGGCCGCCGAGGCGTTCAACCTGGTGCAGGCGATCGGGTTCTGGTGGACGTGCTCGCGTCAGCGCGTGCGCGGCGGCCGGAGGTCGAGCGCGCACGCGCCGGCGGTCGACGTGCTGATCCCCGTCTACGACGAACCGGTGTCGGTGGTGGAGCCGACGGTCGCCGCCGCCTGCGCGCTGCGCGGCGCCGAGGTGGCGGTGTGGCTGCTGGACGACGGCCGTCGGGAGGAGATGCGGGCGCTCGCCGCCCGCCACGGGGCGGGCTACCTGCGCCGCGAGCACCGCACGGGCGCCAAGGCCGGCAACCTCAATCATGCCCTGGCTCGCACCGATGCGCCGTTCGTGGCCGTGTTCGACTGCGACCACGTCCCCCACCTCGACTTCCTCGAGCGGACCCTCGGCCACCTCGAGGAGCCGGGCGTCGCGTTCGTCCAGTCGCCCCAGTACTACGCGAACGTGGCGGCCAGCCCGGTGTGCGCCGCGGCGGCGGCGCAGCAGAGCCTGTTCTTCGGTCCGATCGGCCGGGGCAAGGAGGGGCTCGGGGCGATGATGTGCTGCGGCACCAACGTCGTGTTCAGACGGCCGGCGCTCGAGCAGGCGGGCGGCTTTCCCGAGAGCTCGCTGACCGAGGATTTCCTGCTCTCGGTCCGCCTGGGTGAGCTCGGCTGGCGCGGCGTCTACCTCTCGGAGGTGGTGGCGTCGGGGCTGGGGCCGGAGGACATGGCGTCCTACGTCTCCCAGCAGCACCGCTGGGCGCGTGGCTGCCTGGGCGCGATCCCCACCGTGCTGCGGGCGAGGCTGCCCTGGCGGATGCGCGCGCAGTACCTGCTCTCCGCCACGTACTTCCTCTCCGGCTGGACGCTGCTGCTGTACATGTCGCTGCCGGTGGTCAGGCTCCTGTTCGGCCTCCAGCCGCTGGCCAGGATCAGCGCCGACCAGTTCCTGATCCACTTCGCGCCCTACTACTGCGGCGCGCTGGCGGCGGTGGCGCTGGCCGGGTCGGGCACCTACACGTTCGGTGCCTTCGCCCTCGCGGCATGCAGCTTCTGGATCCACGTGCACGCGACCCTGGGGACGCTGATTCGCCGCGGGACGAGGTTCGTGGTCACCCCCAAGCGCGGCGCCGAGACGCGGCAGCCGCGCGCGGTCGCGCCGGCGCTGCTCGCCGTCGCGGTGCTCCTCGGCGCCAGCGTGTACGGAGTGGCACGGGGGGTCACCGCCGCGACGCTCAACAACGTCGCGTTCGCCGGGCTGCACTCGACGGTCCTGCTGGTCGGCGCCGCGCCGGCCCTGCGCCTGCGCCAGTCGCCCGCCCTCGCCGCCACGGCGCCCGTCCGTCCCGAGCGGCGCCGGCGGCGCTGGCCCCGGCCGCTGGTGGTCGTCGCGCTCGCCGCGGCCCTGGCCGTCCCCGTCGCGATGGCGCTGGAGGGATCACGCGAGCTGAGGATGCCCGCCAGCCTCAACCAGCAGGCCTACGCGGCCACGCGCGCGTTCCTGCGCGCCTACGTCGACCCCGACGGCCGCGTGGTCAGACGCGATCAGGGCGGTGACACGGTGAGCGAGGGGCAGGCCTACGGGATGCTGCTGGCGGTCGCGTTCGACGATCACGCCCGGTTCGCCTCGATCTGGAGGTGGACGCGGGACCACCTGATGCTCCCGGATGGGCTCCTGGCCTCGCACTGGGCCGACGGGCGTGTGACGTCCGCGCTGCCGGCGACCGACGCCGACCTCGACGCCGCCCAGGCGCTGGTCCTCGCCGCCCAGCGCTTCAGCGTGCCGGCCTACCGCCGCCAGGGCGCGGCGCTCGCCCGCTCGATCCTCGCCCGCGAGACGGCGATCACGCCCGTCGGTCCCGTGCTCGTGGCGGGGCCGTGGGCGCGCACCGAGCCGGCCGTCGTGAACCCGAGCTACTTCTCGCCTCGCGCCTACGCCGATCTGGCGCGCGTTGATCCCGATCCTCGGTGGAGGATGCTCGTCGGCTCGAGCCGAGCTGTGGTGGCGCGCCTGATCGGCAGCGACGGGTCATCGCCGGCCCGCGCGCTGCCGCCGGACTGGGCCGCCGTGCCACCGGCGCATCCGATCGCCAATCCCGGCAATCCCTACGGAGGCCCGTCGGGAACCTCCTCGTTCGACGCCGTTCGCGTCGCCGTCCGCTTCGCCGCGAGCTGCCGGACCGCCGACCGCCGGCTGGCCGCTGCTCTCTGGCCGCTTTACCGCGCCGCCCCCGGACGCGACGCCTACTCGCTGAGTGGGACGCCGCTGACGCACCTCACCCATGCGGCGAGCTTCGTGGCGGCGGCTGCCGCCGCCCGGGCGGCCGGTCATCCCGCTGTCGCCGCGCGCCTGCTCGACGACGCACAGGCCGCCAACCGGGCCCACCCGACCTACTACGGCGCGGCGTGGCTCGCGCTCGGCCGCGCGCTGCTCACCACCGCGGCCCTGGGGAGCTGTGCCCGGTAGCGGTCCGCTCCGCGGGCGTCGGGTCAAAGGCCCAGGTTTGGGCGTCAGCCGGCCAGGAAGGACGCCGTCGGACCAGGCACGGGGTCAGTCCACCAGGAGCACGTGGCGCGAGGTCGCAACCCGCTGACCATCCGGCGCAACGACGCTGATCTTGAGCGTGATCCGAAGCCGATGGCGACGGGACAGAGCCCGGCGCCCCCTGCGGCTCAGCCGGAGGGAGAAGTGGAACGTCCCTGCCCGCAGGTGCAGCGTGCGGCGGGCGATCAGAATGTCAGCGGCTGAACCGGCATGCGCGAGCGCGGCCTTCGAGGCGAATGCGCTGAGGGTTAGCGTCCCACCGGCACCGGCCGCAGCCACCTTCACCATACCCCTGATCATGTCCCCGCGCTGATGACCCCCCACGAGAATGGCGCTCGCGGCGGGGCCGGCGAGTGGCGAACCGGCGGATCCCGATCCGCCGGCGCCTCCTCCTCCGGGCGGGGACGAGCCGGTCGACGAGGTTGCCGAGGTCCCCGTCGTGGAGGTCGTGCCGGTGGTCCCGGTGGTGCCCGTCGTGCCTGTGGTCCCGGTGGTGCCCGTCGTGCCTGTGGTGCCGGTGGTGCCCGTCGTGCCTGTGGTGCCGGTGGTCGTCCCCGAGCCCTGCACGACGATCGAGCCGACCATCGTGTGGTGAAGGTCGCAGTGGAAGGTGTAGGTGCCCGGCGTGTTGAACGTGCACGTCCCAGTCCAGCCGGGAGCCGTGGGGAGGTGAGGCAGTGGCGGTACCGAGCCACTGTTCGTCCCGGCCGTCTGCATGCACGAGCTGGGCGCTGAGGAGCCGAAGTCCGCGTTGTGCGCGCTGTTGCCGGTGGGATAGGAGAAGGACACCGTCCCCCCCTGTGCAATCGTCACCGACGTGCCCCCACCGGCGGCATCCCACGCGTAGTCGACCGCGGTGAACGAGGCCGTGCTTGGCGGCGAGCTGCCCGAAGCGATGCTTGGCACAACCGCAACCGCACCGCCGGCGAGGCCCGCCAGGACCAACGCCGGAAGCTTCAGCCGCGACATTCCCAAGGCAACCCCTTCTTCTGCACAGTCGTCTCGTCCGTGCAGACGCCAGCGGCGGCGCTTCCTTCCCGATGGCCCTGGCCAACCGCCTCCGCCCGCGCCCGCCCCCCCACGCGCTTTCATTGCCCCGTGCGCGCGCTTGCCGCCGTACTGGTCCTGATCGCGGTGATCTGCATGGTCGTGGCGATCGGCGGCATGGTCACCGGCCGCGTCGGGGCTCGCGCCGGCGGGGTCATCCGCGCGGTGGCGCTCTTGTGCTTCGTCGGCGCCGTCGTGCTGACGGCGGCCGCGCACTGAGGCCCGGCCGCTCCCCGGGCCCGCCCCGCCCCGCGCCCCCGCCACGCGGACCCCGGATGACGCCGTCTCGGCACACAGCCGCGCCTCAGCTCTCCGGCTGCCAGCCGCTGATCACCCAGGCACCGGGCGCCTCCTCGCGGATGGTTGCCACCGTGACGTGCCATGCGGGGGCAAGGCCGTCGTAGGCGGAGGTGGCGGTCGCGGTCGTCTGCTCGAGCGTGACCACCACGTACCGGTTGGCGGCGCCGCGCAGCGGCGCCACCGCCTCCACCCGCCCGTGGTTGGCGATCCCGCCCCGCTGCAGCTCGTAGTCACCCGCGGTCTCGGCGGCCGCGAGCTCCATCGCCGCCCGGGCCTGGCCAACGCTGCGGGCCGCCAGCGCGGCCATGTCAGCCGCCACCGTCTGGGCGGTCCAGTTGACGTAGGAGGCGGCGAACTGCGTCACCGCGGCGACCGCCGAGGGCACGCCCGGCGCCCGCTCGGGCGGCGGCGCCGGCGCCGGATACTCGTGGCGGGCCTGCGCCACCTGGACCGCCGAGGGCGGGCGGACCGCCCGCGCGCCCAGGCAGCCCGCGCACAGCAGGCACACGGCCGGCCCGGCCAGCGCGCCCGTGAGAGCCCGCCACCTCACAGTCCCACCGGGTGCCGCGCGACGAAGCCCGCGTCGCTGCGGATCAGCGGATGCCAGCCGATGCCGCTCGAGCCGTCGCCCGGGCCGGCCGCGTCGTGGGTGTCCCAGCGAAGACCGGCGACGTACATGAAGACGTGGTCGGGGCTCGCGTAGATCGTGACCCACCGCCCGGGGCCCGGGGCGCCGAAGGCCTCGAGCGCGCCCGAGGGCGCGTCGTAGGCGGCGGGAAGCAGCCCAGCCGCGTAGAGCAGGTGCTCGACGCTGCTCGAGCAGTCGTAGGCCGGTGCCACCTCGGAGAGCACAAGCCCGTGACCGCCGCCGAACAGGTAGGGCCGCCCGGCGATCTGGTTGCCGGCGGCGATCATCTCCTTGACGGCGGTGGGCGCGGCGTCGGGCGCGGCGGCCAGACCGTCGGCGAGGAGCCGCGCGTGATCGGCGGCGGTAAGCGGCACGCCGGTGGCCGCCGCCGGTCCGCACAGCGCCGGGTCCTGCAGGCCCGTCGAGGCCGGCCCCGGGCTCGATGTGCCCGCAACCTGGCCGAGCAGGCTCCCCGCGCCGGTGGCCGGTGGACGCTCGACCCGCACCGGCCCCGACCAGCGGCCGCCCTCGTACGGGATGCCCAGCCGTCCGGCGAGCTGCCACCACAGGTCGATCACGCGCGGCAGGCCGTCGATCGGCCCGCCGCCCAGCCCGAAGTCGCGCTTGTAGGCGATCGCCGAGTGCCCGCCCCAGGTGATGCGCAGCGGCGTCAGGTAGGGCAGCCCGCCCATCGCGGTGGCGGTCTGGAACGTCTCGCCTCCCAGCTCGGCATAGCTGTCGGGATGCGCGGTCAGGCTCTCCCCCGAGGCGCCCACGGTGCCGCTGCTCGGATCGCCGGGCCCCCCGTACTCGGTGGCGCCGACGAGCTGGCCGGTGCCGGGAGGCCCGAGGACGATCTCGTCTCCCGGCGCCGCCAGGCCGCACTGGTCGCCGCGCGTCAACACCGCCAGGAGGAGCGCCAAGAGCGCGGCGCCGAGGCCGCCCGCCAGAGCGCCGCCCAACAGGAGCGCCATGCCCAGCCGCGCCAGGCGACCGGAACGGTGGGGCGGGGCGGCGAACATGGCGGCCAACATACGCGCCGCCCCACGACGCATCTCGAATTGAGGCTGATTTGTTGCAGTTGAGGCTGCGCCCAAACCGCCCCGGCGCCGCCAGCCGCGTACCTCGTCCTGCCAGAGCCGGCCCGCATCACCGCTAACGTAGGTGAGTCATGCCACGGATCCTCGACGTCGAACAGGCCCTGCTTCTGCTGGAGCTCGAGGCGCCGTTCGATCAGCGCAAGATCCAGCTCGCGCGCCGCCGCCTGGCCAAGCGCTGGCACCCGGACATCGCCCCGCCCGGCCGCCGACACGAGCACGAGCGCCACCTCCAGGCGATCAACGAGGCGGCCGACCAGCTCGAGCAGCTGGCCGAGTCCTCACGCGGCGGGCGCGTGACGGCGAGCGCCGTTCGCGCCTCGGCGCAGGCGGCACGCAGGGCGCGCGAGGAGGCCGGGCGCCGGGCCTACGAGGCCGAGCAGCGAGCGCGCGCCGCCGCCGAGGATCGGGCCAAGCACGATCCGTTTGGCTCCCGAGTCCCCGACCACTCGGTCGTCCACCGCTACGCGCGGTGCCTCTCGTATCCGGAATGGGGGGTCGGCACGGTGACCGGGATCTACTTCTCCGGGGAGGGCGAGGAGGTTCAGCAGTGGGCTCGCATGAGCTTTCAGATCGGAGTGCGCACGGTCCCCGCCGGCTCGCTCCAGTTCGTCGACTTCTCCAAGCCAGACCCGGCGGCCGACCGCGTGCAGCGCTTCATGACAGCGGCCCAGCACGCCCTGGCCGAGGGCGATGCCGCGGTCGCCGCCCAGCGGCTCATCTACGCACGCGACGCCGAGCCCTCCAACCCGATCGTGCTCCGCCTGCTCACGGCGGCCTTCTGGCAGGCGGGGAACCTGCCCGCAGCCGCCCGCGCGGTCCGCGACTGGGCGCGGGTCGACACCGACCGCCCCACCCCGGAGCGGTTCGCATCGCGGATCTACGAGGACATGGGCGCGCTCGATCTGGCCACCGAGGCGGCGGCCAGAGCCGCCGGCCGCGCGCCCACGGACGCCTCGGCCTGGGAGCGGCTGGGCCGGCTGCGACTGAGGACCGGCGACCGCGCGGGCGCCATCGCCGCGCTCGAGCGGGCGCGCCTGGTCGGTCCGACGCTCGAGGGACTGCTCGACCTGGCGCTGGCCCATCACCTCGCCGGCGACGTCGGCGCCGAGGTCTCGGCCGCCGAGGCCGCCACCGTGCTCGATCCCGCCTCGCGGCCGGCGTGGTCGACCTACGCCCATGCGCTCGCGCGAACGCATCGGGTCACGGAATGCGTCGCCGCCTGCCGCCGCGCGCTCGCGCTGGGCGAGGATCCGGAAGTGTCCGACCTGCTGGCCCGGGTGCAGGCCACGGCGCCTCGCGGCCTGCAGCGGCGCAGCGCCGCCGCGTAGGCGAGACGCTCAGAACGTCGAGACGGATCCCTCGCGCCCGCAGATCGGACAGGACTCCCGCGGCCCCAGCTCGCGGCCGCCGCACCCTGGGCAGTCCTCCACCCGCTCCAGCACCCCCAAGAGCTCACCCACCCGGCAGACCAACAACCGCTCCTCGTCGACCTCGACCCAGGCTCCGGCCGAGGCCGGAAAGACCACGTGGTCGCCGGGTTTGACGGGCATCACCACGCCGACGTGATCCCACCAGTCCAGGCCGGGCCCGACCGCGAGGATGATGCCGTGCTGGGGCGGGGGCTCGTCGGAGCCGGGCGGGACGATCAGCCCGGAGCGCCTGACCCGATCCGGGTCGAGCTCCTTGATGACCACGCGGTCGAACAGAGGTCGCAGCTGGCTTCGCATAGGCTGCCCATGAATATAGGCCGCGAGCCATCGCGCCCTGGCCAGCGCGCCCGCTCCGCCGAGCCTCTCTCGCGACGGCGCATAATGCTCGTGTAGTCGCACGTCGGGAGGTAAGCGATGCGCGAAAGCCCCCTGGTTCGCGAGCACCAGCAGGCCCAGCTCCTGAGGATTCTGCGCGAGGCGAACGGCGCGCCGGTCGAGTTCGCCGTGCTCCGCGACCACGGAATCCGCTTTCCGGCGAGCGTCGTCTCCGAGCTCGAGCTCGCCGGTGTCCCGGTCGAGCATTGCCGCGGCGCCGACGGCCGGGGGCCCGCGGTTCGCCTCGACCCCGCGGAGAACCCCTACCCGGTCGACGACTCCCCGGATGGGGAGGCGACCGCCCCGCCGCCCTCGGACGCGCCCCGGTGGGGCCCCGTGCGCGTCTATCGCACGCCGCTGCGCGCAGCGCTCATCGAGGCGCTGGCGGGCGTGCGGAAGCCGCCGCTCACGATCCCGAGGCCGCCGCGCGCCCTGCCGAGGCCGGAGGCGCGGATGCTGGCGCGCTGGCTGGCCCCCCTGGCGCTGCTCGCGGTGGCGGGGATCGCGGCGGCGCTCCTGCTGGGCGGGCGAACCGCCGGGCACGCCGCGCGTTCGCGGAGCGCTCACGCGCATCCGGTGAGGCACGCGTTCCGCGCGACCGGTGGCGAGCCGGTCCGACGGCCCGCGCCATCCGCCGGCAGCACGACGCCCGCGCCCTCCGCCGGCAGCACCACGTCCGCGCCATCCGCCGCCAGCACGACGCCCGCGCCCAGCTCGCCCCCGCCGTCGGCGACCGTGCCGGTGTCGCCCGCGCTCGCCACCAACCTGGAGGCGCGCGGGCACGACCTGCTCCTGGCCGGGCAGTATGCGGCGGCCATCCCGGTCCTGCAGCGCGCGGTGCTGGCCAGCGGCGAGCCGCCCGGCGCGTGCCTGGAGCCCGCCACCCAGACCTGCCTGACCTACGCCTACGCCCTCTATGACCTCGGGCGGGCCCTGCGCCTGAGCGGGAGGCCCTCGGAGGCGGTGCCGATCCTCGAGCGCCGGCTGCAGATCGACAACCAGCGCAGCGTGGTCGCCGCCGAGCTCCAACTCGCCCGCCAGGGAACGCGCCAGGGCGGATAGGATCGCGGGATTGATGGGGCCGGTGGCACGACTCGGTAAGCCGCGACCGTGAGCGCGCGGGCGATCAGCCCCGGCGCGGTGGTGGAGCGGATCTGGGAGATCTACCGCGACCAGTTCCGCGTCCTGTTCGGAACCGCCGCGGTGCTCTACGCGATCCAGTTCGTCGTGTACCTCGCCCTCTCGGCGACCGCCGGAATCGCGCTGGCGCTGCTGTTCTGGGCGCTCAGCGTCCTCTACCAGGGGATGGTGGTGAAGCTCGTGCAGGACGTCCAGGACGGGCGGCGCGACAACTCCGTGGGCGATCTGCTGCGCAGCGTGGAGCCGGTCTTCTGGCCCCTGGTGGCGGTTTCGCTGCTGTTCGGGATCGGCGTGGGCATCGGCTTCGTGCTGCTGATCGTGCCGGGCCTGATCCTGCTCGTCATCTGGTCGGTGGTGGCGCCGGTCACCGTGCTCGAGCGGCCGGGCGTGTTCGCCGCCTTCAACCGCAGCCGGGAGCTCGTGCGCGGCAACGGCTGGAACGTCTTCGGGGTCATCGTGGTGGTGTTCCTGGCGGTGGTCCTGGTCAGCGTCGCCGCCGGCATCGGCACCGCCTCGCTGGGCTCCGTCGGCCGGGCGCTCGTGCAGTGGGCGGTGAACGCGGCGGTGGCGCCGGTGGCCGCCCTGAGCGCCTCGGTGCTGTACTTCGCCCTCCTGACGCCGTCGGATCCCGTCCGCGCCGATCCCTAGCCTGCGCGCGCAATGCGCCTGATCGTCGCCCGCTGCGAGGTCGACTACTCGGGGCGGCTGAGCGCCCACCTGCCCGAGGCGCTGCGACTGATCATGGTCAAGGCGGACGGGTCGCTGCTGATCCACGCCGACGCCGGCGGCTACAAGCCGCTCAACTGGATGACCCCCCCGACGGTGATCGAGGAGGTCGGCGAGCCGCCGACCCGGATCGTGGTTCGCAAGCGCGGGGGCGCGAGCGCCGACCGGCTGGAGATCCGGATCTCGGAGGTCCTTTCCGACGTCCGGCACGACATGGATCCGCCGGGCGCCGAGACGGCCCTGAGCAAGGACGGAGTCGAGTCCGACCTGCAGGCGATGCTCGCGGAGTGCCCGCACTGGTGCGGCGAGGGGCTGCGGCTCGTCAGACGCGAGTGGCCGACCGACATCGGCCCCGTCGACCTCATGTGCCGTGACCGCGGCGATGGCTGGGTGGCGATCGAGGTCAAGCGGGTGGCGGGCGTCGATGCGGTCGAGCAGCTGACGCGCTACCTGGAGCGGATCCGGCTCGATCCGGCGTTCGCCGGCTGCCGCGGTGTTCTGGCCGCCCAGGCGATCCGGCCGCAGGCACGGGTGCTGGCGGCCGCGCGGGGGATCGAGTGCGTCGAGGTGGATCTGGCGGCGCTCAGAGGCGAGCGCCCACCGGAACTGAGATTGTTCGCGGCATGAGCGACGAGGCGGCGGTCCTCACCAAGCGGCGCGAGCGGGTCCTGCTGATCACGATCAACCGGCCCGAGCAGCGCAACGCGGTCAACGCGGCGGTGGCGCACGGCATCGCCCAAGCGCTCGATGAGCTCGACGGCGAGGCGGGGCTGTCGGTCGGCGTCATCACCGGAGCCGGAAAGGGCTTCTGCGCGGGCATGGACCTGAAGGCGTTCGTCGCCGGCGAGCGGCCGCACGTCGCCGGGCGGGGGTTCGCCGGGATCGTGGAGCGCCCTCCCGCCAAGCCCCTCATCGCCGCGATCGAGGGGTTTGCCGTGGCCGGCGGGCTGGAGGTGGCGCTGGCCTGCGACCTGATCGTCGCCGCGCGCGGCGCCAAGCTGGGCATACCGGAGGTCAAGCGCTCGCTGGTGGCGGCCGGCGGCGCCCTGCTGCGGCTCCCGCGCGCGCTGCCGCGCAACCTGGCCATGGAGCTGGCGCTGACCGGCGAGCCGATCGACGCCGAGCGCGCCCACCAGCTCGGGCTCGTCAACCGGCTGAGCGAGCCCGGCGAGGCGCTGGCGGGGGCGCTCGAGCTCGCGGGGGCGGTCGCCGCCAACGGCCCCCTCGCCCTGGCCGCGACCAAGGAGATCATGGCGCGCGCGGGTGACTGGCGGGACGCCGAGTTCTTCCAGCGCCAGGCCGAGATCATCGCCCCGGTGATGAGCTCGGAGGACGCGCGCGAGGGCGCGACGGCGTTCGCCGAGCGCCGGCCGCCGGTGTGGAGGAGCCGCTAGGGCTAGCCCTCCTCGCCCCAGAGGGTCGCCACGACGCTCCGCGGGCCGCCGCGGTAGCGGTGCTCGCACAGATAGATCCCCTGCCAGGTGCCCAGCGCGAGGCGGCCGTCGGAGACGGGGAGGGTGAGCGTCGGCCCGAACAGGGCGGCCTTGACGTGCGCCGGCATGTCGTCGGCCCCCTCGAGCGTGTGGGTCCAGTAGGGGGCGCGCTCGGGCACGACCTGGTTGGCCCAGCTCTCGAAGTCGCGCCGGACATCGGGCGAGGCGTTCTCGTTGATGGCCAGCGAGGCCGACGTGTGACGGATCAGCAGGTGGAGCAGACCGACTCTGACGCGCTTGAGCTCCGGGAGCGCCTCCGCGACCTCCCGGGTCACGAGGTGGAAGCCGCGGGGGCGGGGGGAGAGGGTCAGCTCGCGCTGGGCCAGAAAGCTCACAGGTCGCCCAGCCTCGCCACGCGCATGTTCACGCGCTCGCCGCGAAACGGCACCCCCTCGGCCTCCAGCAGAGCGCGCTGGCGCGCCCCCTTGGCGAGCGACCCGTCGGCGCGGACGATCCGGTGCCACGGGACGCGCGCGTCGGCGCACGCGTGCAGCACCGCCCCCGCGAACCGCGGCGAGCCGGGCGAGACGTCGCCGTAGGTGCGGACGAAGCCGGGTGGGGTCTCGAGCACCCGGCGCAGCACGCGTGCGGCTCGGTCGTCTGCCATCCGCCGAGCATACGAGCGCGATCGCCGCGGGGGCGCCCCGCTCGCGCCCCGCCCGCGCCCCGGGCCCGCTCGCGCCCCGGGCCCGCCCCGCGCAACGCCGGCCGACCGACCGCGCGCGCCCCTGGTATGGTGCCGCGCGCCTAATTCCCCGCCACGGAGCGGGGAAGCGGGGGACCCACGTCTCCGGGGCGAATCGCCGCCTGATGGCGGCGTAGCGCTGAGCCGCTCAGCGCGAGCCCGACAGCTAACTCCGCCGGCACCGATCATGAAACGCATCAGGCGCACCGCCCACCGCCACACATCATGGCTGCTCGTCGCGCTCGCCATGACCGCCGGCCTGGCGGCGCTGCCGGGCGCCTCGAGCGCGGCTCCGAGCCTCGGCCGGCTCAACCAGGAGCTGCGGGCGACCCGGTCCCGCCAGAGCAGCCTGCAGACGAGCCTGGCCGGGCTGGGACGGCTGGTCGCCTCGCTGAACGGACAGGTCGCGCTGGTGCAGAGCCGCGAGGCGGCGCTGCGAAGCGACCTGGAGCGCGACCAGGCCGCCCTGGCGGCGGTCGCCGCCGCGCTGGACCGGGAGCGGCGGGCGCTCGCCGTCCTGCGCTCGCGACTGGCCAGGGCCCGGTGGGTCCTCGCCCGCCAGCTGGTCAGCCAATACGAATCGGGCAGCCCGGACCTGGTCGACGTGGTGCTGGAATCCAACGGCTTCTCCAACCTGCTCGAGCGCCTGACCTACCTGAGCGACGCCGAGCGCCAGCAGCAGGCGCTGATCGCGATCACGCGCCGGGCCAAGGCGCGGGCGACGCGCGTCGCGCGCCGCCTCACCGCACTGGAGGCCACCGACCGGCAGCTCACCCGGTCGACCGCCCTGCGCGTGCGCGCCCTGGCCGCGATGGGCACGCTCCTTGAGGCAAAGCAGGCCGCGCTCGCACACGCCCAGGCCATCCAGCGCGCGGCGCTCTCGGCGACCCGCGAGCGGGGCAGCGCGCTGCGCTCGCAGATCTCGCAACTGGAGGCTCAGCAGGCGGCTGCCGCCGCCTCCCAGTCTGGCTTCTCGTCGGGCCCGGCCCTCGGCCCCTCTGGCGGCTGGGCGATCCCCTACCCGATCGTGCTCTGCGAGTCCGGAGGGCAGAACCTGCCTCCCAACGGGGCGGGCGCATCCGGGTACTACCAGATCCTGCCCAGCACCTGGAAGCTGTTCGGCGGCACCGGGCCGGCGGCCTACCTGGCCTCCAAGGCCGAGCAGGACGCGGTGGCGAGCCGGATCTGGAACGGCGGGTCGGGCGCCTCCAACTGGGCCTGCGCGGCGATCGTCGGCATCCACTGAGCCGGACGGGGCGCCCCCCGCCCCCGAACCCCACATCTGCGAGGCGGCACCCGCCATCGGATGGCCCCGTGCCGCGGACGCACCACGCCAGACATCCGGCCTCCCCAGGGGGTGCGTCAGACCGTGTCCGGAAGGCGGTCATCGCATGCCGCGCCCCCGCGCAGGCGAGGGGGCTCCGTCATGGGGCGTCCGCTTCACCTTCGGCACGCCTCAACGCGTCCGGTCCCGCCTCGGCCCCTCCGCCCCGCCCCGGCTCGGTCCCCACCCGCCGCGCGCCGCCCGGCCCCACCGAGATCGACGGGGAAAGCGATCTGTGCGCCACCTCACACAACGCACCCGCCGACAAAAGCTTCACTACTGTAGGATTCTCCTCTGATGAGGCGGCCGGACGGCATCGGATGAGCGTCGAGGAGGCCATCCACTCGGCCAACGGCTCGGCGCCGGACGCCGTCGAGCACCTCGACGTGCTGATCGTGGGCGCCGGCCTCTCGGGCGTGGGGGCGGCGCACCACCTGCAGACCGAGTGTCCCGGGAAGACCTACGCGATCCTCGAGGCCCGGGACGCGATCGGCGGCACCTGGGACCTGTTCCGCTACCCGGGCATCCGCTCGGACTCGGACATGTACACGCTCGGGTACTCGTTCAAGCCCTGGAGCAGCAACCGATCGATCGCGGACGGCGCCTCGATCCTCGCCTACGTGCGCGAGACCGCCCGCGAGGAGGGGATCGACGAGCACATCCGCTTCCACCACCGCGTCCGGCGCACGCGCTGGAGCAGCGACGAGCAGCGCTGGAGCGTCGAGGCCGAGCACACGCAGACCGGGGCGACCGTGCCCCTCACCTGCGACTTCCTCTTCATGTGCAGCGGCTACTACCGCTACGACGAGGGCTACACGCCGCCCCTCGACGGGATCGAGCGCTTCCAGGGGCCGATCGTGCACCCCCAGTTCTGGCCCGAGGACCTGGACTACGAGGGCAAACGGGTGGTGGTGATCGGCTCGGGGGCCACCGCGGTGACGCTCGTGCCCGCGCTGGCGCCACGGGCGGCGCACGTGACGATGCTCCAGCGCTCCCCCACCTACATCGTCTCCCTCCCCGCCGAGGATCCACTCGCCAAGCGGCTGCGCCGGCGGCTTCCGCCCAAGCTCGCCTACGAGATCGTCCGCTGGAAGAACGTGCTCCTCACGATGCTGAGCTTCCAGCTCAGCCGCCGGCGGCCGGCTCTGATGAAGGCGATCATCCGGCGCGGGATCGAGCGCCGCGTCCCCCCGGGATTCGACATCGACCGGCATTTCAAGCCGCGCTACAACCCGTGGGACCAGCGCCTGTGCCTGGTTCCCGATGGCGACCTGTTCGAGGAGCTGCGCCGGGGCCGCGTCTCGATCGTCACCGACGAGATCGACACGTTCACCGAGCGAGGCATCCGTGTGCGCTCGGGCCGGGAGCTCGAGGCCGACATCGTCGTCACCGCCACCGGGCTGAGCCTGCTCGCCCTGGGCGGGGTCGAGCTGACGGTGGACGGGGAGCCGGTGGACCTTCCGAGCAAGATGGCCTACAAGGGGATGATGCTCGAGGGCGTGCCGAACCTCGCCTTCGCGGTCGGCTACACCAACGCCTCCTGGACGCTCAAGTGCGACCTCACCTGCGAGTACGTCTGCCGGATCCTCCAGCACATGGACGCCCACGGCTACACCTCGTGCGCGCCGCACAACCACGACCCCTCGGTGCGGCCGCTGCCCTTCATCGACCTGAGCTCCGGCTACGTGCTGCGCTCGGTCGCCCGCTTCCCCAAGCAGGGCTCCAGGCCACCCTGGCGCCTGTACCAGAACTACGCCCTGGACATCCTGGCGCTGCGCCGGGGACGGGTCGACGACGGGGTGCTCCAGTTCTCGCGCGGCCCGGTGGCCGAGCGGGCCCCCGAGCGGCAGCGGGTTCCCGCCGCCGCCTAAGCTCCCCGCCACCGTGCGGTGGCACCGGACGCTCCTCATCACCGGGATCCTGCTCCTGGCCCTCGGGCTGCGGATCGCCGAGGTCCAGCGCACGCCCTACCGCCCGATCAACGACGCCGGCTCCTACCTGACGCTGGCGTCGCAGATCGCCCGCACCGGCGACTACTCCACCAGCCACCGGCCCGGCACCGGCGCGGGCGGCACGCGCGGGCCGAGCGCCTACTTCCCGCCCGGGTTCCCCTACTTCCTGGCCGCCGTCGATTTGATCGGCGGCCACTCCACCCCGCGCGACGGCGCGGTGCACCCGGCTCGGATCTCGCAGGCCGTGCTGGGCGCCGCCATCGTGGGGCTGGTGGGGCTGGTGGCGCTGGAGACGTTCGGCGCCACGGTCGCACTGGCGGCGGCCCTGCTCGCCGCCGTCTACCCCGTGCTGGTGGAGCTCTCGGGCGTGCTGGTGGCCGAGAACCTGTTCGCGGCGCTGGTCCTGGCCGCCCTGTACGCGATCCTGCGCGCCCGCCGCTCCGGACGCCCGTACGCCTGGATCGCCGGCGCCGGCGCGCTCGGCGGGCTGGCCACCCTCACCCACGTCAACGGGGTCGTGCTGCTGGTGCCGCTGCTGGCCGGCGCGCTGGCGGCCAGGCGGACGGTGAGCGCGCCGCTCGTGCTGGCGTGCGTCTTCGTCGCCGTGCTGGTTCCCTGGACGCTGCGCAACCAGAGCCAGCTGCACCGCTTCGTCCCCGTCAGCGACGAGACCGGCATCACGCTCGCGGGCACCTACAACCGCGCCTCCGCCGCCAACCCCGCGGTGCCCTACAAGTGGCGCCTCTTCTACGGGATCCCCGGCGAGCGAGCGCTCATCCGGGAGTCGCACCGGCTCACCGAGCCCGAGCTCTCGAGCCGCCTCCAGAGCCAGGCCCTCCGCTACATCGGCGCCCACCCGCTGGCGCCCCTCGCGGTGCTGTTCCACAACACCCTGAGGCTGCTCGAGCTGGAGGGGACGTTCGCCTGGCGGGCCTCGGCGGCGGCGATCGCGCTGCCCGGGGGCACAGCGCGGGTGGGTGTCTACTCCTTCTGGGCGCTCTGCCTGCTGGCCCTGGCGGGACTGGCCACCGCCCGCGCGCGCAGGGCGCCGTTGTGGCTGTGGACGGCTCCCCTGCTGCTGTGGCTGAGCGTGGCCCTGGTCAACGCCGAGACGCCCCGCTTCCGCGAGCCGGTCGACCCGTTCCTGGTCCTCCTGGCCGGGTGCGCGGTGGCCGCGGCGGCCGGCCGGCTGCGGTCGTGGTCGGCCTCGCTCCGGCTACAGCGTCGTGCTGGTGCGCCAGTCGGCTGAGAGCGCGGGGCGGCGGTGCCGGCTGGAGCGGGCCAGCGCGTCCATGTGCGCCAGCGCCTGCCCCGACCCGTAGGCCACGCAACTCAGCGGCGACTCGGCCATGAACACGGGCATCCCGGTCTCCCGCGAGACGAGCTCATCGAAGCCGCGCACCAGCGTGCCGCCCCCGGCCAGCAGGATGCCGTCGCGGGCGATGTCGGAGGCCAGTTCCGGCGGGGTCTGCTCGAGCGTGTCGCGGATGGCCTGGAGGATGTCGGCGATCGGCGCGGCGATCGCCGCGCGGACCTCGGCGCTCGAGAGCTCCACCTGCGTGGGCAGCCCGGTGACCAGGTGGCGCCCGCGCACCGGCATCGTCTCCTCCTCGGCCAGCGGGATCGCCGAGCCGAGGCTGAGCTTGATCCGCTCGGCCGTCTGAGAGCCGATCGCGAGCTGGTGGACGCTTCGGATGTAGTGGGTGATCGCGTCGTCCATCTCGTAGCCGCCAACCCGGATCGAGCGCGAGACGACGATCCCGCCGAGCGAGATCACGGCCATCTCCGAGGTCCCTCCACCGACGTCGACGACCATCCGGCCGACCGGCTCCTCGATCTCGATCCCGGCGCCGATGGCGGCCGCGATCGGCTCCTCGATCAGGTGCACCCGCCTCGCGCCGGCGGCCAGCGAGGCCTCCTCGACGGCCCGCTTCTCCACCTCGGTGACGCCCGATGGCGCGCACACGATCAGGCGTGGATGGGCCAGGCGCCGGTCGAGCACCTTGCGGATGAAGTAGCGCAGCATCTGCTCGGTGACCTCGAAGTCCGCGATCACGCCATGGCGCAGCGGCCGGGTGGCGGCGATCGTGGCCGGCGTTCGCCCGATCATCCGCTGGGCGTCGGCGCCGACGGCGTGCACGGTCCCTGTCTCCACGTCGGAGGCGACCACGGAGGGCTCGGAGACCACGATCCCCCGCCCGCCGACGTAGACCAGCGTGTTGGCGGTGCCCAGGTCGATCGCCATGTCCTGGACCCCGAAGCTGGGCGCCAGATGGCGCCGGGTGGTGTCCTTCCAGGTGCCTTCTCTACGGAACGGGATGGCGCAAGGTTGCCAGAAACCGGCACGTTCAGCGCTCGCCGGGCGCCTTGCGCGGAAACTGGGAGACGGGGGCGCCGGTGTCGAGCGCGGTGAGGAGGATGCGGTTCTGCTCCTCGGCGTGGGCAGCCGGGTAGCCCTCGCCCGGCGACGCCCGCTCCGGCCGCCCGATGTAGCCGAACTGGAGCTCCTCGGGGAGGATCTGCATCAGCCGGGGGGACATGTGGGCGCGGGCGCCCATGTTGCGCGGCTCCTCCTGGACCCAGACGACCTCGCGCAGCTCGGGGTACTGGTCCACCAGGGACAGGATCTCCTTCTGGGGGAATGGGTAGAGCAGCTCGACGCGCCCGATCGCCACCTCGGGATGCTGCGCCCGCGCCTCGTGGGCCTGCAGCTCGTAGTAGATCTTGCCGCTGCACAGGATCAGTCGGGTGATCCGCTCGGGATCGACGTCGGGGTCGGCCAGGACCGGCTCGAAGTGCCCGGTGACCAGCTCCTCCAGGCGGCTGGTGGCCTGGTGCAGGCGCAGCAGGCTCTTGGGCGTCATCACCACGAGCGGTCGCTGCTTGGCGATCCGCGCCTGCCGGCGCAGGAGGTGGAAGTACTGCGCGGGCGTGGTCGGGTTGGCCACCCGGATGTTTCCCTCGGCGGCCAGCTGGAGGAAGCGCTCGACCCGGGCCGAGGAGTGCTCGGGCCCCGAGCCCTCGTAGCCGTGGGGCAGCAGCAGCGTCAGCCTGGAGGTCTGCCCCCACTTGGCCAGCCCGGAGGCGATGAACCCGTCGATGATCACCTGCGCGGCGTTGACGAAGTCGCCGAACTGGGCCTCCCACAGCACCAGCGTCTCGGGCGCCTCCTGCGAGTAGCCGTACTCGAAGCCCAGGCACGCCAGCTCCGACAGCGGGCTGTTGTGAAGCTCCATCGGCGCCAGCGCCCCCGGCAGATGCTGGATCGGGCAGTGCTCCTGACCGGTCTTGGCGTCGTGCAGGACCAAGTGGCGCTGGCTGAAGGTCCCCCGCTCGGTGTCCTGGCCGGTCAGCCGGATCGGGATGCCCTCGGTCAGCAGCGAGGCGAACGCCAGCGCCTCCGCGTGCGCCCACAGGATCCCCTCGCCGCTCTCCAGCGCCTCGCGCCGCTGCTCGAGCTGGCGCGTGAGCTTGGGATGGACCATGAACCCGTCGGGGACCGCCAGCAGCTCCTCGCCCAGCACCCGCAGCCGCTCGGCGGAGACGGCGGTCTTGACCTCCGGCGAGGGCGTGCGGTCGAGCTGGTACTCGCCGGTGCCGTGGTCGACCTCCTTGGCCTGCGCGAGCCGCGCCTTCAGCTGCTCGTGGGCGTCGGTCAGGACCGCCCACACCTCGTCGGTCATCTCGGTGGATTCCCGCTCTGACACCACGCCCTCCTCGATCAGGCGGCGGGCGTAGAGCTCGCGCACCGGCGGGTGCTTCTTGATCACCTGGTACATCGTCGGCTGCGTGTAGGCCGGCTCGTCGGCCTCGTTGTGGCCGAAGCGGCGGTAGCCGATCAGGTCGATCAGCACGTCGTGGCCGAACTCCTGGCGGAAGGCGAAGGCAAGGCGCACCGCCGAGATGCAGGCGGCCACCTCGTCGGCGTTGACGTGGATGATCGGCACGTCGAACCCCTTGGCCAGATCGGATGCCCAGGTCGTCGAGCGCGCGTCGTCGGGATCGGTGGTGAAGCCGACCTGGTTGTTCTGGATGATGTGGATCGTCCCGCCCACCGTGTAGCCGTCGAGCGCCTGGAGGTTGAGCGTCTCGGCCACGACGCCCTGGCCGGGGAAGGCGGCGTCGCCGTGGAGGATCACCGGCAGCGCGCAGTTGGTGTCGCGGTGCACGTGCGGGCCCTGGCGGGTCGTCTGCACCGCCCGCGTAGCGCCGGCCACCACCGGCGCGACGTACTCCAGGTGGCTCGGGTTGGACTCCAGGCGGACGATGACCGAGTCGCCGCCGGGCAGCTCGTAGGAGCCCTGCGCGCCGTGGTGGTACTTGACATCGCCCGTGCCGCCCTGCGGGATCGTCGTGATCGCTTCAAGCGTCGAGGTGCCCTCGAACTCGGCGAAGATCGTGTCATACGGCCGCCCGAGGTTGTGCGCCAGCACGTTGAGCCGCCCCCGATGGGCCATCCCGATCACGATCTCCCGCGCGCCCTCACCGGCCGCCAGCTGGATCAGCTCATCCAGCATCGGCACCGTCATGTCCAGCCCCTCCACCGAGAACTGCTTCTGCCCCAGGTAGGACTTGTGCATGAAGCGCTCCAGCGCGTCGACCTCGGTCAGCCGCTTGAGCAGCGCCTTCTGCTCCTCGGCGGACAGTGGGGTGCGGAAGCGACCGGACTCGATCGCCTCACGCAGCCACAGCCGCTGGCGGTGCGAGCCGATGTGCTCGATCTCATACGCGATCGGGCCGCAGTAGGTCTCCCGCAGATGCGGAAGCGACTCGGCCAGCGTCTCCCCCGGCACGTACATGCGCAGCACCCGCGAGGGAATCCTGGCCATCAGCTCCGGCGTGAGCCCCAGCGGCTCGGGATCCAGCGCCGGATCCCCCTCGGGCTCGCGTCCCAGCGGGTCCAGCCGCGCGGCCAGATGGCCGTGCGTGCGATGCGCCTTGAGCAGCGACGTCCCCGCCTGAACGGCCTGAAGCAGCTCCTCGTCCATGCCGGCCCGCGGCGCCGGCTGCGGCGCCGCGGCGGGGGTCGGCGGGGCGGGGGCGCCCAGCGCCGGCAGCGCCACCCCCAAATCGCCGAACACCCGCTCATAGAAGCCCGCCTCACCGTGCAGATAGGCCTCAAGCCGAGCCAGGAAGCGGCCCGACTCGGCTCCCTGGATGACCCGGTGATCGTAGGTCGAGCTCATCGTCATGACCTTCTCGGCGCCGATCTGCGGCCCGACCCGCTCCAAACCGACCGGGTAGGCAATCGACCCGGTGGCGACGATCGTGCCCTGGCCGGCCATCAGACGCGGCACGCTGGCCACCGTGCCGATCCCCCCCGGATTGGTCAGGCTGATGTTGGCGCCGCTCAAGTCATCCGCCCTCAGCGTGTTCGTGCGCGCCTTCTCCACCAGCTCGTCATAGGCCGCCAAAAACTGGGTGAACGTCAACGCGCCCGCGTCGCGGATCACCGGCACCATCAGCGTCCGCGCGCCATCCTTGCGCTCCACGTCGACCGCCAGCCCGAGGTTGACCGCCCCGTCCCGCACGCGGTGCGGCCTGCCCTCGATCTCGGCGAAGTGATCCGCCATCACCGGCATCTCCTCCCCCACCACCCGGGCGATCGCATACGCGATCAGATGCGTGAAGGAAACCCGATGCCCCGCCTCCTTGAGCTGCGCGCGACGCTGCACCAACGGCGAGACCACAATCGTGCGAAACGACGTCGCCGTCGGAACCGAGCGGCTCTCCTCCATGTAGCGGGCCAGGGCGGCCGCGCCGCCGCGCAGCGGAGTCGCCGTCGCGCCGGGGGCGGGGGCCGGCGGGGCCGCCACGCCGGGGGCGGGGGCCGGCGGGGCCGCCACGGCGCCGTTTCCCGACCGCGCCGCGAGCACGTCCGCCTTGGTGATCCGGCCACCTCGCGCGCTCCCACGGACCGCGGCGAGATCGACGCCCTCCTGGGAGGCCACCCGGCGCGCCACGGGAGAGGCGCCCGCGCCCGCGCCGCCGCCGGGCGCGGGGGCCGGCCGAGCGCCCTCGGTCGCGCTTGGCCTTGCGCCCTCCCCGCCGCCGGGCCTCGCTCCCTCCGCTGCCGGGGCCGGTCGCGGGGCGGGGGCGACGGTCGCCCCCTGGGCCACCGTGATCCGCCCGATGGTCTGGCCCACCGTGACGGTCTCCCCCTCCCCGGCGAGGATCTCGCTGATCACGCCGCTCGCCGGCGCGGGCAGCTCCATGTCGACCTTGTCGGTGGAGATCTCGACCACCGTGTCGCCCTCGCGCACGCTGTCGCCCACCTTCACCGACCATTCGAGGATCACTCCCTCGGTGACCGACTCGCCGCCGGTGGGCGTGATGATGTCCACCGTCGCCGCGCCCGCCGACGCTTCCGCGGCGGCCACCCCCTCGGCCTCGGTGGCCGCGCCCGCCACGCGCTCCTCGGGGCTCGCGGGTGGAGACTCGTCGGTGACCGGCACGCCCGGCGCCGCGGCGCCGCCGTTGCCGGCCGAGCCCGCCCCGGCGGCGGCCGAGATCTCCGCCAGCAGGGCGCCGACGGGGATCGTCTCCCCCTCGGATGCGTGGATGGCCACGATCGTCCCGCTGGCCGGGGCGGGGACCTCCGCGTCGACCTTGTCGGTGGAGATCTCCACGAGGGTCTCGTCGGCCTCGACATGGTCGCCCACGCCCTTGTGCCACTCGAGCACGGTGCCCTCGGCGACGGAGTCGCCCATCGCCGGCATGACCACCTGGACGGTGCCGCTGTCCACTGCCATCTGGGGTTCAACTGTAACGGCTGACCGGCGCGGCGCCCCGGGCGCGACGGCGGCTCTCGACCACGAATCCGATCGATCCCGCGAACGGCCCCAGCCCGCCCAGGACGGCCACGGTGACCGCCAGCCAGAACGGGATCACGCGGGCGCGCGCGGCGGCCAGGCAGACGAGCGACATCCCGATCCAGAGCAGGCCGTGCGCCCAGCCCAGAATCAGCGTCTCGGGCTCGAGCTGATCCAGGGCGAAGGCGCACACCAGCAGCCCCAGGTAGACCGCCGAGTGACCGAAGGAGACCGCCTCCAGCCGCTTGAAGGTGACGGCGCGGGCGAGCACGCCGCCCTATGCCTCGCGCGTGAGCAGCCCGACCATCCGCCGCAGCGGCTCGTCGGCGTGCGCGGGCCACCGGCCGACCTCCGCCGGCCACCACGCGTACTGGTCGTGCTCGTGGTCGGGCGCGACCGTCGCGCCCTCGGCAAGCCAGGCCTGCCCCACCAGCATCACCATCTCAGACGCGAGCAGCACCAGGGCCTCGACGGTGAGCTCGCTGGGCTTGACCGCCCACTCCTCCTCCAGCTCGCGCCTCATCGTCGCCACCGGATCCTCGTCGACCTCCACGGCGCCTCCGGCGCCGAGCGCCCATCGACCCGGCCAGGAGGCCGTCCACGACGCCCGCCGCCCGGCCAGCCACGCGCCGTCGGCCGCGCGGACCACGCAGAGCACGGCCAGGCTGCAACAAGCGCGGTTGGAGAGCAGGCGAAGCGCCCAGCGCGCCGGCTGGAGCTCGAGCACGAGCCGCTCCGGGCTGGCCTCGTAGCCGGCCAGCCGAGCGGCCAGGCCATCGTGCGAGGGCGAGCCGCGCTCGCGCAGCGCCTGCAGGGCGAGATCGGCCGCCTCGGTGGCCGCGCCGGTCGGTCGGTACTCCTCCCTTCGCCAGATCGCCTCGACCTGCGTCGGCGACCACGGCCCGCGCGCGAGGATCTTGGGGGTGCTGGCCACGCGCACAGGTTAGGCTCGCCCGGCCATGGCGCGCCGTCTCAAGCACTGGGGCTGGGGATACGAGGACGAGCAGCCCGCCGCGGAGGCCCTGCACGCCGCCGCCGCCCCCCTGGTGCAGCGGCTCGGCTTCGGCTCCCCCGAACCGGCTCAGCCGGCTGCCCTCGACGAGCTCGACCTCCCACCCGCCCGCCTGCGCCCGCCGCCGCGCCTGCGCGAGATCTGCGCCACCGACACCTACCAGCGGGCGCTGCACGCCTACGGCCGCTCCTACGCCGACGTCGTCAGGGCGTTCGGCGGCGTGTTCGACCACCCGCCCGACGTGGTCGCTTTCCCCCGCGAGGAGCGCGAGGTGGAGGCGGTGCTGGAGTGGGCGATCGGAGCCGGCGCCGCCGTGATCCCGTTCGGCGGCGGCACCAGCGTGGTCGGCGGGGTCGAGCCGGTCGTCCCCGACCGCTTCAACGCGGTGGTGACGATCGACCTCAAGCGCCTTGACCGCGTGCTGGAGGTCGACACGGTCTCGCTCGCGGCCCGCATCCAGGCGGGGACGCTGGGCCCCGCGCTGGAGGATCAGCTCTCCCAGCACGGGCTCACCCTGCGCCACTTCCCGCAGTCGTTTCAGTTCTCCACGCTGGGGGGCTGGATCGCCACCCGCTCGGGAGGCCACTTCGCCACGCTCTACACGCACATCGACGACCTCGTGGAGTCGATCCGGGCGATCACCCCGGCCGGCACCTGGGAGTCGCGCCGGCTGCCGGGCTCGGGCGCGGGCGTCTCACCCGACCGCCTCCTCCTCGGCTCGGAGGGCATCCTCGGCGTGATCACCGAGGCGTGGGTGCGCGTCAGGCGCCGGCCCGCGCGGCGGAGCCAGGCGGCGGTCGAGTTCGACTCCTTCCAGACCGGGGCGCAGGCGGTGCGGGCGCTGTCGCAATCCGGGCTGCATCCCTCCAACTGCCGGCTGATCGACGCCGAGGAGGCGGCGCTGACCGGAAGCGGCGACGGCAGGCACGCCGTCCTCGTGCTGGCCTTCGAAGCCGCCGCCGAGGACGTGGAGCCGTGGATGGCGGCGGCGCTGCGGATCTGCGAGGAGCACGGGGGCCGCTTCGAGCGCCGCGCCTCCGCGCGCGCGGGAGCGGCGCGGCCGGCCGACGCGGTCGCCAGCTGGCGGGAGGCGTTCCTGCGCGCGCCCTACCTGCGCGACATCTTCGTCGCGATCGGCGTGCTGTCTGAGACGTTCGAGACCGCGATCACCTGGGAGCGCTTCCCCGCCTTCCACGCCTCCGTGCTCGAGGCCACGCGGGACGCCGTGGAGCGGGCGTGCGGGGCCGGCAGCGTCACCTGCCGCCTCACCCACGTCTACGCGGACGGTCCCGCGCCGTACTACACGATCCTGGCGCCGGCCCGCCGCGGCGAGGAGCTGGAGCAGTGGCGCCAGATCAAGCGGGCGGCATCCGAGGCCGTTCTGGGGGCCGGCGGAACCATCACCCACCACCACGCGGTCGGGCGCGACCACCGCCCCTGGTACGACGCCCAGCGACCACAGCCGTTCGCGGAGTCTCTGCGCGCGGCCAAGGCGCAGCTCGACCCGCGCGGGGCGCTCAACCCTGGAGTGCTGGTCGATCCGCGGTGAGCTCGGCGGGGCACGAGGGCTCCGCCCCCTCCTCGAGCAGGCGCTCGTAGACGCGGTAGCGCTTGACGACCCTGCCGCCCATCGCCTCCAGGGCGCGGTTCATCGACTTGTTGTTCTCCAGGATCCAGCCCGCCTCGCCCCACTTCTGACGCGTGGCCGCGGCGGCGTCGTAGGAGGCCATGTACAGCAGCGCCGCCACCCCGGTGTGCTGGTACTCGGGGATCACGCCCAAGAAGCCGACGCGGACGTGGTCGATCAGACGGCCGCGCCGCAGGAAATGCCACCAGCCCAGCGGCAGCAGCCGGCCCCGCATCCGCTTGAGGACCTGGTTGATGTCGGGGATCTCGATCGCCGCGGCGATCGTCGAGCCGTCCTGCTCGGCGATCATGAACCACTCGCGGCTGAACACGAGCTGCAGCGTGCGCGCGAGCTCGTCGAGGTCCTCCTTGGCGTAGGGCACGAACCCCCAGTTCTGCGACCACGCCGCGTTGTAGACCTTGGCGAACTCGTCGATGTCCCGCCGCAGCCGCCACCGGCTCATCTTGCGCACCGAGATGCCGTGCCTGCTCGCCGCCCGCTCGGCGATCTTCGGCAGGATCGGCATCACCTTGTCGCGCTCGGCGAGGTGGAGCTCCCAGCTCAGCAGGTCCATCGCCTTCACCAGCCCGGCCTCCTCGCAGCGGGCCCGGTAGTAGGGCGGATGCCAGGGCTGGCGGATCATCGGCTCGAGCTCGAAGCCCTCGATCAGGATCCCGCTCTCGTCGTTCATCTGGAAGTCCATCGGCCCCACCATCCGGTCGCACCCGCGGTCGCGCAGCCACCGCTCGGCGGCGTCCAGCAGCGCGTCGAGCACCTCCTGGTCGTCCTCCATCTCCAGGAACCCGAACATCCCCCAGCGCGAGGCGTGGAACTCGTTGAAGGCGTGGTCGACCTGCGCGCTGATCCGGCCCACCACGCGCCGGTCGCGGCGCGCCAGGAAGTACTCCGCCTCCCCGTGGGTGAAGTACGGGTTCAGCCGCCGCGAAAGGAACGCGTAGCGCTCGAGCTTGAGCGGCGGGATCCACGGGGTCCCCGCGTGGAGCCGGTAGGGCAGCTCGACGAACGCGCGCATGTCGGCCAGACCCCGGCAGGGGGTCACGCGCAGCGCCGTCGCGCGGTTGAGCTCGACGGTCACGTCTCGCCCCCGGCCTCGAGCCGCGCCCGCACCGCCTCGGCCGAGGGCGCGACCTCGGGCGGCAGTCGGCCAAGCAGCTCGCGCCATCCCGGGTGGGCGGCGATCGCCGCGCGGACGTGCTCCAGCGCCGTCTGGAGGTCGCCCGCCGCCGCCGCCCCCAGCCCCGCCCAGAACCGCAGCTCGTGGTTGTCGGGGTCAAGATTGCTGGCCTGCCGGAAGAGCTCGGCTGCCTCCCCGTGGCGCCCCTCGCCGACCAGCTCGTCCGCCCGGCCGGCGAGCCGGTAGGCGGCGTGGACTCCCAGCAGCCGCCGCAGCTCGGCGAGCGGCTCGGGGTGGTCCTCGACGCGCAAGCTGATCTGGCTGCGCCACGGCTCGCCCTCCGCTGGCACCACGAGGATCGCCGCCGACTGCCGCCCGCGCGCGTCGCCACCCGCCGCCTCGGCCGCCTCCAGCGCGAGCATCAGCCGCTCGGCGAGCGGCCCGCGCGAGCCCTCGAAGGCCTCTCGCATCGCCGGCCAGACCCGCTCGGAGGCCATGATGTTGGCCTGGCAGGAGAACCCCTCGCCGGTGGTGTGGCCCGCGAACGGGATGCAGTCGCGACCCGTGTGGACGGCCACCCCGCCGGTCCGGTCCACCACCGCGACCTGGCGGCTCTCGGCGGACGGGTCCTCCCCGCGCAGGCGATCCAGCGCGGCCGGGGCGTCGAGCCCCGCCTCCAGCAGGTCGAGCGCGCGCGGCCCGTAGGCGACCTCCGCGTTGGCCTGGGTCGCCACGGCGCCGACCCCCGGGCGAGCCCAGGGCACGATCGGCCCCACCGAGAACCAGTGCGACTGGACGGCGACGCCCAGCTCGCCGGATTCGGGGTCGCGGGCGACGATCGAGTAGGTCAAGGTCGGGATTCCTGTGCCAGCCTGTTCGGATGGCTCGCGTTTCGGTACTCGGCCCCGGCGGCGTCGGCGGCTTTCTGGCCGCCGCGCTCGCCCGTGCCGGCGAGCCGGTCACCGTCGTGGCCAGCGAGGATACCGCCGCGCTGATCGAGCGCGACGGCATCGCCGTGCAGAGCGTCCGTCTGGGCGCCTTCACCGCCCGGCCGCCGGCCGTCTCCCATCTCGACGCCGGCTCGCACACGCTGATCGTCGCCACCAAGGCCACGGGCCTGGAGGCGGCGCTGGCGCGGATCAGCGGCGCCCCCCGGCTCGTCGTCCCCCTGCTCAACGGGCTCGACCACATGGACGTGCTGCGCGAGCGCTTCGGCGAGAACCGCGTCGCCGCCGGGACGATCCGGATCGAGTCGGACCGACCCGCCCCGGCGCGGATCGTCCAGACCAGCCCGTTTCTGCGCGTGGACCTCGCGGCCGACCCGCCGGAGGCCCGGGCGGCCCTGCCCGAGCTCGCCGCGACGCTGGAGCGTGCCGGGATCCCCACGCGGATCGAGGCCAGCGAGAAGCAGATCCTCTGGTCCAAGCTGGTCCGCCTCAACGCCCTCGCCTGCACGACGAGCGCCGCCGAGCGCCCGATCGGGTTCATCCGCAGCGACCCCGAGTGGCGCGCCGCCCTGATCGACTGCATCCGCGAGGCGGCCGCGGTGGCGGGCGCCGACGGCGCGCTGATCGACCCGGAGGCCCGGCTGGCCGAGCTGGACGAAGCTCACCCCGAGCTCGGCTCCTCGATGCAGCGCGACATCGCGGCCGGCCGCACGCCCGAGCTGGATGCCATTCCGGGCTCGGTCCTGCGCGCCGCGCGACGCCACGGGCTGCGGTGCCCGACGATCGCGCGCCTCTCCGCGACGATCGCGCGGCGGGCGGGGATCCCGGCGCCCGAGGAGGACCCCTCCGGTGACGCCCGCACGACCGGGCAAACGACCGAGGCGCCGACGCAAACGTGACAAAGCGCGCCGCCGGCGGCGGCACGTGTCACGCCACGCCGATGCAAACGACCCGGGCACGGACGCACACGTGACAAAGCGCGCCGCCGCCGCCCGCACGTGTCACGCCGCGCCGGTCATAGCCGGCAGAGCGTGACACGTAGGCCACCGGGGGCCTCGCTTTGTCACGTTCTGCCGGTTGGGAGGCGCCGGCGGGCGCCCGCGGGCGGGGCGACCCGCCGCGGCACCGGCCCCAACGACCCCGGCGACCGCGCCCTCTCCGCCTACACCGGCGGGCGCAGCGGCGGCGGCGCGCCGCCCGGCGCGCGCAGCGGCTCGCTCAGCTCCTGCTCGGCCACGGCGACGACCTCCTCGACCTCCTCCTCGCGCCCGCTGCCGTGCTGGCCGTCGCACAGGATCCGGAACTGGCCGGTCACGCCGCCGTCGGCCTGCAGGACGATCCCGGGAAGGATCTCCTCGCCCTCCTCGAGCCCCAGCCGCTCGATGTCGAAGTGGGCCATCCCGATCCCCCACGTGCGGTGGTCGGGGTTCTCGCGGTCGTGAGCCGCCACCCCCTGGGCAAGGCGCTCGAGCAGCGCGGCGATCTTGCTGGCCGGGACCATCGAGCCCCAGATTACCCGGGCCGGGTCAGCTCAACCAGCGCGCTCGATGATCTCGATCCGGTAGCCGTCGGGGTCGCGCACGAAGCACAGGCGCGAGCCACCCTCGCGCACCGTGTAGGGCGGGCGCTCGGGCTCGATCCCCTGCTCGCTCAGACGCGCCAGGGCGGCGTCGAGGTCCGGGGTGGTGATCGCGATGTGGCCGTAGCCGGTGCCGATCTCGTAGGAGTCCACGCCGAAGTTGTAGGTCAGCTCCAGCCGCGGCTCGGGACCGTCGTCGGGCAGGCCCATGAAGACGTTGACCGCCTCCTCGCGTATCGGGATGCGCCCCTTCTCCTCAAAGCCGAGCGCCTCGTAGAAGGCGACCGAGCGGTCGATGTCGGTGATGCGGTAGCAGGTGTGGATCAGGCTCATGGTGGGATGGGTCGTTCGGTTCGGCCCCCAGGCTAGCGTTACGCTGGGGCTGATGATCATCGAGCGCTCCATGCACGAGGGCTTTCTCTCCAACACCTACCTGGTGGCCGACGAGCTGGGCACGGACGCGGTCATGATCGACGCCGGCGGCCCGGTGGCGCCGCTGCTGCAGGTGCTGGAGCGGATGCGCCTGCGCCTCACCCACGTGCTCCTCACCCACCACCACCACGACCACGTGGCGGAGCTCGAGCGGGTGCTGGCGCGCCACCCCGACGCCCAGGTGCTGATCCACCCGCTGGAGCGCGAGCTGGTGGCGGAGGCGACCGGCACGCTCGAGCCGGGCACCGCGATCGAGAGCGGGGCGCTCACGATCGAGCCCCTGCACACTCCCGGCCACACCGCCGGGATGCTCTCCTTCCTGATCGAGGGGACCGACGTGTTCACCGGCGACACGCTGTTCCGGGGCTCGGTGGGCGGCGTGCGCGCCCCCGGCCACACCACCTACGCCGACCTGCGCTCCTCGATCATGGACACCCTCCTTCAGCTGGCACCCGAGACGCGGATCCACCCCGGTCACACCGAGCCGAGCACCGTCGCCGCCGAGCGCGAGCACAACCCGTTCGTCCGCATCTGGCGCGGGCTCGACCCCGAGGGCTCGGAGCCCTGCGTCGCGCTCGGCGAGCCGGCGACGCTGATCCTCCTGGCCGACGACTACGACGGCGGCAAGAAGGCGTGGGTGCGCTGGGCGGACGGCTCCGATGACATCGTCCCCGGCTCGCAGGTCCGGCGGGAGGGCGATGGCTAAGGACAAGATCCCCACCTCCCGCGTCGGGCGCACGGCGCGCATCGGGAGCCTGGCCGCCGGTCAGGCCGTCCGCCAGGCCGGCACCTACGTCGGCAACGTGGCGCGCACCAAGCAGGGGCGCGAGGCGGCGCTCGAGCGTCGCCACATCGAGGCGGCCGAGCAGATCGTGGAGGCGCTCGGGCACATGAAGGGCGCGGCGATGAAGCTCGGACAGGTGATGTCGTTCCTCGACGTCGGCCTGGTGCCCGAGGACTACCGCGAGGAGTTCCAGCGCAAGCTCGGCCGGCTCCGCGACGCCGCGCCGACCGTGACCTTCAGGGACATGCGCAAGGTGATCGAGGACGAGCTGGGCGAGCGCATCCAGGACGTCTTCGCCGACTTCCAGGAGGAGCCGATCGCCGCGGCGTCGATCGGCCAGGTGTACCGCGCCAGCCTCCGGGACGGGCGCGAGGTGGCGGTCAAGGTCCAGTACCCGGGCGTCGCCGCCGCGGTGCGGGCCGACATGCAGAACCTCGGGCTGATCCTGCGCGTGCTCAAGCGGATCGCCCCCGGCATGGACCCCAAGGCGATCGGAGAGGAGATCCGCGACCGGATCGAGGAGGAGCTCGACTACGAGCTCGAGGCCCAGAACCAGCGGACGCTGGCGCGGATCTTCCGGGGCCACCCGTTCATTGCCATCCCGGACGTCGTCACCTCGCTGTCCCGCGAGCGCGTGATGGTCTCCGAGTACGTCGAGGGCACCGGCTTCGAGGAGCTCAAGGGCTACCCGCAGGAGGAGCGCGACCGAATCGGCGAGATCCTGTTCCGCTTCTACTTCGGCTGCCTGTACCGCCACCACCAGTTCTCGGGCGATCCCCACCCGGGCAACTCGATGCTGCTGGGCGATGGCCGGATGGCCTTCCTGGACTTCGGGCTGTTCAAGCGGATGCCGCCGGGGACGGTCGAGCTCGAGATGCGGGTCGCGCGGGCCGTGGTCGAGGGCGACGCCGACACGATCATGCGCCTGGGGACCGAGACCGGCTTCTTCCCCGAGCCCGAGCGCTTCGACCGCGACCGGGTGCTCGAGCACTTCCGCGCCGCCACCTCCTGGTACACGCGCGACGAGTACGTCGAGCTGACCCCCGAGTACGCCACCCAGGTCCTGATCGACATGAGCGACCCGCGCTCGCAGTACTTCGGCCAGCTGCGCCACGAGTCGGCGCCGCCCGACCACATCTTCGGCCGGCGGATGGAGGTGCTCACCCTGGCCGTGCTCTCGCAGCTGCACGCCCGCGGCAACTTCCACCGCATCGCCCGCGAGTGGCTCTACGACCAGGAGCCCGAGACCGAGCTGGGCCGCCAGGAGGCCGAGTTCTACGCCGGCCGCGCGGGTTCGGTTCAGACCCGCTGAATCTGGATCAGCGACGTGGTGCCCGGCCGCCCGCTCGGCAGCCCGGCGGTGATGCCGACGCGGGCGCCCGGCTTGACCCAGCCGAGCTCCACCACGCGCCGGGCCGCGTCGGCGATCAGCGCCTCGGTCACCTCGTGGCGGCGCATCGAGCCCGCCTGCACGCCCCACATCAGCCCGCAGCGGCGCACCGTCTCGCGGCCGGGCGACAGCGCGTAGACGGGAACCTGGGGGCGGTGGGCGGAGATCAGCCGCGCCGAGCGCCCCGACAGCGTGGGCACGACCAGCGCCGCCAGGTGCAGGTCGCGGGCGGCGGCGCACGCCATGTAGGCCACCGTGTAGGCCGGGTCGCGCGCGTCGCGCCGGACGCGGCTCTCGTTCCACTCACGGTACGGCGCGGAGCGCTCGGTCTGCTCGGCGATGGACGCCATCATCTCCACCGCCTCCACCGGGTGGGCGCCGACCGCCGTCTCCTGCGAAAGCATGACGGCGTCGGTGCCGTCGAGGATCGCGTTGGCCACGTCGGCCACCTCGGCTCGGGTGGGGCGCGAGGAGGCGACCATCGAATCGAGCATCTGGGTGGCGGTGATCGAGGGCCGCGCGAGCTGCCCCGCCATCCTGAGCAGCCGCTTCTGGAGGATCGGCACCTCTTCGATCGGCAGCTCGATCCCCAGATCCCCGCGCGCCACCATCACGCAGTCGGCGGTGCGGATGATCTCCTCGGCGTTGTCGACCCCCTCGGGCTTCTCGATCTTGGCCACCAGCGGCAGGCGGGTGTGCTTGCGCACGCTCGTGATGTCCTCCGCGGTGCGGACGAAGGACAGCGCCACGAGGTCCACGCCGATCGACTCCCCGAAGCGCAGCATGTCGAGGTCCTCCTCGGGCACGGCGTTCAGGCCGCGCGTGGAGCCGGGGATGTTGAGCCCCTGGCGCGAGGCGACCGAGCCACCGATCTCCACCGCGGTCTCCAGCTCCCCCTCCCCGTCGCGCACGTCCTGGACGCGCAGGCGGATGGCGCCGTCGGCCAGGTAGATCACATCGCCCGGGTCGACGGCGCCGGCCAGGCCGCGCCAGCTCACCGAGATGCGGTGCTCATCGCCCACGTCGTCGGCGCCGCACGCCAGCACCAGCCGATCGCCCGGCTTGAGCTCGGCGATGTCGTCCCTGAGCCGGCCGATCCGCAGCTTGGGCCCCGGGAGATCCTGGAGGATCGCCACCTGGCGGCCGGCCCGCCCCGCCGCCGCCCGCACCCGCTCGGCGTTCTCGGCGTGGATCTCACGGCTGGCGTGGGAGAAGTTCAGCCGCGCCACGTCCATCCCCGCCTCCACCATGCGCGCGAGCGTCTCGGGATCGCGCGAGGCGGGGCCGATGGTGGCGACGATCTTGGTGCGGCGCATCACCCGCAACCTACTGAACCGCGGCGCCGCTCCGGTTAGCGAAACGTGAGCGGGTCAAGCGGGCGGCCGTCGACCGTCAGACGGCCTCCCTGGCGCAGGTCGCAGATCAGGTCCCAGTGCAGCGCGGAGGCGTTCGTCCCGCCCGTCTCCGGATACGAGCGCCCGAGCGCCAGGTGGACGGTGCCGGCCATCTTCTCGTCCAGCAGGGTCGAGCCAGTCGCCCGGTCGATGCCGGGATTGGTGCCGATCCCGAGCTCGCCCAGCCGGCGCGCGCCCGCGTCGGTCTCGAGCGCCGCGCGCAGGTGCTCCTCGCCGCGCCCGGCGCGCGCGCTCACCACCTCGCCGCCCCGGAAGGTCAGCTCCGCGTCCTCGACCACCGCCCCGCGGCGCGTGGAGGGGACAGTGAAGCGGATCGTCCCCTCCGCGGACTCCTCGCGGGGCCCGGTGAACACCTCGCCGCTGGGCATGTTGCGCCGGCCGTCGGAGTTGATCCAGGTGCGGCCCTCCACGCTCAGGCGAAGGTCGGTGCCGTCGGCCTCGATCCTGATTTCGCGCGCGCCGCGCAGGCGCGCCACGAGCTCCGCCTGACGCTCGGAGAGCTCACGCCACGCGCCGACCGGATCCGGCCGGTCCAGGAACAGCGCGCCCGCGACGAGCTCCTGGTACTCCAGCTCGCCCATGCCGGCCTCCTGGGCCAGCGCGGCGGTCGGCCACAGCGTGCCGCACCAGCGCAGCCGGAGCCTCGCCTCCTGGATCCGAGCGCGGGCCCGCGCCGCGCGCGTGAGCAGCGCCGGGTCGATTCCCGACATCGAGCGCGTGTTGGCCGGCGCGTCGATCCGCAGCCACGCGTCGACCGCCTCGACCTCGGCCAGCTCCAGCGCGGCGAAGCCGTCCAGGTGGGAGGGGCGGGCGTGGCGGTAGAAGTCCTCGCCCAGGACGGCCGGCGCCATCCGCACCAGCGGCCACGCCTCGCGCTCCAGCACCGCCGGGTGCAGCGCCACCACCAGCGGCTCGGCCAGCGGCGTGGTGAGGATCATCACCTGCTGGCCGGGCTGAGGCTCCAGGCACCAGTCGCAGAGCAGGGCGGCGAACCTCTCGGCGTCGATCACGGCGCCTGAAGGTCGGGGAAGCGATCGCTCAGGTGGCTGCGCAGCGCCTCGCGGACGAACTGCCGCTCCTCCGCCGAGGCCATCCGGTAGCGCCCGAGCAGCTCTGCCTGGCGCTCGATCCGCAGGTCGGCGATCGTCCATGACACGGCCAGGTGCTCGAACAGCAGCTCGGTCGCCCGCTGCCAGGCGTCCTCTCGCTCGCCCCCGCCGCGCAAGAGCTCGGCGTAGCGGAGGCGGGTGCGCGGGCTGAGGCTGCCCCGCAGCCTGAGCACGTTCCCCTCGCCGTCGCGGTACTCGCCGTCCGGTGCCCGGGCGGGCGCCGGCCCGCGGCCCGAGCGCTCGCGCTGACGCTGACGGCGACCCACTGGCCGGATGCTAGGCGGCGAGATCGCGAAGCTGCGCTGCCACGTCGCCGCGGAGCGGGTCGGCGTGGCCGAACCAGGCCGAGGAGGGCTCCAGCTCGGCGAGCTTGCGGATAGACGCGCGCGCCAGGTCGGTGTCGATGTTGAACGCGGGATGGGGCACGCGGGGACGGCCCTTGATCCCCGTCTGCGGGTCGAGGGTGTACACGCAGTCGGAGGCGAGCGCCAGCCGATCGGACTCCCGGAACAGCCCGATCAGGCCCGGGGCGTGTCCCGGAAGCTCCACCACCCGGAACCCCGCCACCTCGTCACCCTCCTGCACGGTGCCCTCGATCTCCACCGGCCCGCCGTCCCACACCGGCAGCAGGCGCGTCAGGAGCAGGCGCCCGTGCGGGCCGAGTCGCGAGAGGTCGAAGTAGGGGCGGAACGGATCGGCGAGCCCGGCCGCCTCGAGCTCCGCGGGGTGGCAGTACACCGGGGCGCCGAGCGCCGGCGCGGCGCCGCGATGGTCGGCGTCGGCGTGCCCCAGGACCACCCGCCTGATCCCGCCCAGGCGCGCCGCCGCGCTCAGCACGGCGGGGGCCATGCTGGCGATCCCGGCGTCGAAGACGGTCACGCCGGGCCCCCGGCCCTCGCCCCCGTCCCGGCCCTCGCCGGGCCCCCGGCCCTCGCCGGGCCCCCGGCCCTCGCCGGGCCCCCGGCCCTCGCCCCCCTCCGGCTCCTCGATCAGGTAGACGTTCATCGTCCGCACGGGAAAGCCGCCCCGGACCACCCACACCCCGGCCGCCACCGGCTCGGCCGGACCGCCGGCCAGGACGCGGCGCACGCGGGCACGGAGGTTGGCCAGTCGGGCCAGCCTCGCCTCGGCGGGCGACCCCGCGGCCGGCAGGACGCCGAGCTGGCGCGCCAAATCGGCGCCGTTGAGGTAGGCGTCGTTGCCGCGGATCAGGTCCTCGGAGATCGTCAGCACGTCACATCCCTCGAGCTCCACGCGGGTGCCGGTGGGCTCAAAGCCCTGAAAGGTCCCCGGCCCCGCGAACGTCCCGTGGGCCCGCCAGCGCACCGCGGTCCGGTTGCGCGAGGTGGTGCAGTCGAGGACCTCGAGGCGAAAGTCGGGGAAGGCCGCGAGCAGCTCGCCCAGGTAGCGGCGGATCCCGTCCGGTGCCACCAGCTCCTCCTGGCCCACGAAGCGGTCGACCGCGCCGGGCGCCCAGCACGCGATCGCGGCGTCCAAGTCGTGGGCGTCGACGGCTGCGAAGTAGCGCTTGGCGATCTCGGCGGCTGAGGCCATCGGCCGCCGCAGTCTAGATAGATGGCGCGCGCCCCGCCGGGGCCGTGGCCCCGCGCGCGCCCCGCCGGAAGCGTGGCCCGGCGCGCGCCCCGCCGGGGCCGACCCCAATATCGTCCGCGCGATGAGCACCCACCGCGAGCTCGGCCGGGGGGAGCGCGTCCTGCCCGGCCTCTGGCGCCTGCGCCTCCCGCTGCCCTGGCCGGGGGTGCCGCACGGCAACGCGTGGGCGATCGCCGCCGGATCGGGCGTGGTGCTCGTGGACACCGGCTACTTCGAGCCGGGATCGATGGCCCAGCTTACGCGGGCGATGGCCCAGGTCAACCTGCGGGTCGAGCACGTGCGCCTGGTCGCCGTGACGCACGCGCACTCGGACCACTGGGGCCAGGCGGCGCCGATCGTCGAGCGCGCCGGGTGCGAGCTGTGGATGCACCCCAACCACGCCCACGCCACCGAGACGGCGGACGATCCCGCGGCGACGCTGGCCCGCCGGCTGGAGGTCGGTCGCCAGAGCGGCGTCCCGGCGGCCGCGCTGGAGCGCTACGCGGAGCGGTTCTCCTCCGAGGCGGCCTCCGGCATCGCGAGGGTGATCCCACCCGACCGCCCGCTCGTCGATGGGGTGCGGATCGAGACCGACCTGGGGACGTGGGAGGTCTATGAGACCCCGGGGCACGCCCCGTCCCACGTCTGCCTCTACCAACCCGAGCGCCGTCTGCTCATCTCCGGCGACCACGTCCTCGGGCGGATCTCGCTCTACTACGACTACGGCTGGACACCCGACCCCGTGGGCGAGTACCTCGCCTCGCTGGACCGCGTGGGCGTGCTCGACGCGCGGCTGGGGCTCTCGGGCCACGGCCGCCCGTTCGTCGACGTCGCCGGTCACGTCGAGGGCGCACGCCGGCTCGTGCACGAGCGCCTGGAGAGGGCCCTCGGCGCCCTCGGCCGCGGCCCGGCAACCGCGCTGGAGATCGCGCCGGCCGTCTACGACGAGCCGCTCAGCCCCCAGAACGCCTCCTGGCTGCTGTCCGAGACGCTCTGCTACCTCCAGCATCTGGAGCAGGCGGGGCGGGTGGCGCGGGAAGCGGGCGATGACGGCGCCGTGCGCTGGAGCGCACAACCTTGACACGCTCGTGTCAAGGTTGTTAGTGTTCCGCCACCTTGCGCATCGACGAGATCATCGCGGGGGCAGAGGAGCCGGTCTTCTCGTTCGAGTTCTTTCCGCCCAAGACCGAGCAGGGCGAGCAGACGCTGCGGCGGTCGCTCCAGGAGCTGCGGGCGCTCGAGCCGGACTTCGCGTCGGTGACCTACGGGGCCGGTGGCTCCACCCGCGAGCGCACGGTCGAGATCACCCGGTCGATCAAGGACCTGGGGATCGAGGCGATGGCGCATTTGAGCTGCGTGGGGTCCAGCCAGGCGGAGCTGCGCGCGATCCTCGACGACATCCAGGCGGCCGGGATCGACAACGTGCTCGCCCTCCGCGGCGACCCCCCACGTGGCGAGTCCGAATGGCGGCCGCACCCGCAGGGCCTTCGCTACTCGACCGAGCTGGCGGCGCTGATCGCCGCCCACTACCCGTTCTGCATCGGCGCCGCCTGCTTTCCCGAGGTCCATCCCGAGGCGCCCGACCTCGCCCACGACCTCCGCTTCCTGCGCCAGAAGATCGACAACGGCGTGAGCTTCCTGATCACGCAGCTGTTCTTCGACAACGAGCTCTACTTCCGATTCCTCGAGGAGGCGCGGGGGACCGGGATCGAGGTCCCGATCATCCCGGGGATCATGCCGATCACCGACGTCGGGCAGATCAAGACGATCACCGGCATGTGCGGGGCGACCATCCCCGCGGCGCTGCTGGCGCAGCTCGAGGCGCGCGCCCACGACTCCGAGGCCGTCCTCCAGCTCGGCGTCTCCTACGCCACGCTCCAGTGCGCCGAGCTGCTGGCGCGGGGAGCGCCGGGGATCCACTTCTACACGCTCAACCGCTCTCCGGCCACCCGGGCGATCCTCTCCGCGCTCAAGCTGCTCCGCCCCTGGGCGCGGCGGGAGGTCATCCCTCCTCTCAGGGCGGCGGGATGATCTCGCGCGCGTGGGCGACCATCGGCCGCCCCTCGAGCTCGTAGCGGATGTCGACCTCGTCGTTGCGCTTGTAGGTTCCGATCCCCCAGAAGCCGAGGAACCACGCCCACGGCGAGAGCTTCTGGCGCACCAGCTCGCGTTCGAAGACCAGCTCCCCCCGCTCCAGGCGGTAGTCGCGTCCGAGCTCCTGGGGGACGCCGTTGACGTACACCTCGAAGGGCGAGCGAACCCCGGCGGGAAGCTTCACGCGCCAGTAGGGCATCGCCGCCTAGCCTGGCAGATCGCCGCGCGTCCGGGAGAGGACGACGGCCCCGGGCGCGCGCTCCCCCGGCCCCTCCGCGCCGCCCTGCGCCGCGAACCCGGCGCCCCGAGCGGCGGCCAGCAGGGCCGCGTTGCCGGGGTCGCCCGCGAGGCTCACCCGCTCGAGGCCCACCTCGCCCAGCAGCCAGGCCGAGGCCAGCCTCAGCGCCCGCCGGCCGAGCCCCCGGCCGCGCCGCCCCGGCGCGATCCACACCGCCAGCTCGGCGCTGCCGCGCCCCCAATCGATCGGCCCCACCCTCACCTCCCCCCGGCAGACGTCGTCCCCCGCCTCCAGGACCGTCAGCGTCGCCCCCTCCCCGGCGCGCAGCCGGGCCGGCGCCCGCTCGGCCCGCCGCCCGAGCTGGGCGCCGGTCGGCGGCCGCCGCTCGCCGAGGACCAGGTGGAGCGCGGGGTCGTCCTGGTAGGCGATCAGGACCTCCGGGATGTCGCGCTCGGCGCTCAGGCGCAGCACTGCGACGCCGTCGCTCAGAGGCTGCTCGAGGCACGGGAGGGCCGGCATCGTCGGAGGCGGACCGTACCCTCTCGGCCCGGTGAGCGACGACATCAGCTACACGATCCGCCGCTCGACCCGCGCCCGCCGGGTGAGCGTCAGGGTCGACGCCCTCCGCGGCGTGGAGGTCGTGCTGCCCCGCCGGGGAACCCGCGGCGAGGCCGCCGCGGCGGTGGCCGAGCTGCGGCCCTGGATCGAGCGCCGCCTGTCGGAGCTCGACCGGGCGCGCTCGCTGCTGGCGATCGGGCGGGGGACGGTGCCCTACCTGGGGGAGACGCTGGCGCTCGTGCCCCAGCCCGGCCGGCGCCGGGTCCACCGCAGGGGCGGCGAGCTGCTCGTCCCGGCGGGCGAGTCGCAGCGGGCGGCGCTGGAGCGCTTCTACCGCCGCGCCGCGGCTAGGGAGATCGCGCTTCGCCTCGACCGCGCGTGCGCCCAGGTGCAGGCTCGCTACGAGCGGCTGACCATCCGCGGGCAGCGGACCCGCTGGGCGAGCTGCTCGCGCTCGGGGACGATGAGCTTCAACTGGCGGCTGATGCTGGCCCCCGAGGCGGTGCTCGACTACGTCGTCTGGCACGAGGTCTGCCACCTGGAGGTGATGGATCACTCGCGGCGCTTCTGGCGCCTGCTCGAGGCCCGCTGCCCCGGCTACCGCGAGCAGCTTCGCTGGCTGCGGCGCAACGGCGCCGCCCTCGTCCTGCCCTGAGCAGCTAGTCCCCCTCCCGCGAGGCGGACAGCGCCCGGCGCAGCGTGGCGAACGCGTCCTCCCGCGGGCGGGGCTCGATCACGCGCCGCCGGACGCGTCCGGTGTAGGCCTCGCTGGAGCCGTCGCCGCGCACGTCGACCCCGGCCCGGACGCTCGGCGCCAGGCGCTCGGGCCCGGCCACCTCCAGCCGCGCCACCACCACCTGGACGGGCTCGAAGCGCCGGATCCTCGCGTTCACGGCCCGGCGGGGGGCGCCGGCGGCCAGCGCGCGGCCCTCGCGCTCCAGCGCGTCGAGGGCGGCTGCCAGCGTGTCATGGCGCTCCCGCCGGACCCGGGGCCCGACGCGGACGGTCAGCCTCCAGCTCAGCGCTGCTCGATCGGCACGTAGTCGAGCCCGCGCCGGCCGGTGTAGACCTGCCGCGGCCGCGCGATCTTCTGCTCCTTGTCGTCGATCATCTCCAGCCACTGGGCGATCCACCCGGCGGTGCGCCCGATCGCGAACAGCACCGGGAACATCTCCACCGGCATCCCCAGCGCCTCGTAGATGATCCCCGAGTAGAAGTCGACGTTCGGATACAGCTTGCGCTCGACGAAGTACTCGTCCTCCAGCGCGATCTTCTCCAGCTCGATCGCCAGATCGAGCAGCGGGTTGGTGCCGGTCACCTCGAACACCTCGTAGGTCGCCTTGCGGATGATCTTGGCCCGCGGGTCGTAGTTCTTGTAGACCCGGTGGCCGAAGCCCATCAGCCGCTCGTTGCCCTCCTTCACCCCGCGGACGAAGTCGGGGATGTTGTCCTTGTGCTCGATCCGCCGCAGCATCCGCAGCACCTGCTCGTTGGCGCCGCCGTGCAGCGGCCCGTAGAGCGCCGCCACGCCGGCCGCGATTGCCGAGTAGGGGTCGACCTGCGAGGAGCCGACGCTGCGCACGGCGCTGGTCGAGCAGTTCTGCTCGTGGTCGGCGTGCAGGATGAACAGCACGTCGAGCGCGTGCTCGAGCCGGGGGTCGGGCTCGTATTTGAGCTCGGTCATCTTGTAGATCATCGAGAGGAAGTTGCCCGGATAGCTCAGGTCATTGTCCGGATAGACGTAGGGCTTGCCCTGGTTGTGACGGAAGGCGAAGGCGGCCAGCGTGGGCATCTTCGCCAGCAGCCGGATGACCTGGATGTAGCGGACCTCGGGGTCCTTGATCTGGGAGGCCTCGGGGTAGAACGTCGACAGAGCGCCCACCGACCCCAGCAGCATCCCCATCGGGTGCGCGTCGTGGCGGAAGCCCTGCATGAAGTCCTTGACGTTCTCGTGCACGAAGGTGTGGATCGTGATCAGGTGCTCCCACTCCTCGTACTGCTCGCTGGTCGGCAGCTCGCCGTGGATGAGCAGGTAGGCGACCTCCAGGAAGGTGGACTTCTCGGCCAGCTGCTCGATCGGGTAGCCGCGGTACTCGAGGATCCCCTTCTCGCCGTCGATGAAGGTGATCGCCGAGCGGCACGACGCGGTCGCCATGTAGGCCGGGTCGTAGCTCAGCAGGCCGAAGTCGTCCTCGTGGGTCTTGATCTTCCGCAGCTCCGTGGCGCGGATCGTCCCGTCCTCGATCGGGATCTCGTACCGCTGGCCCGTGCGGTTGTCGATGACGGTCAGCGTCTCCGAGCCGGTGGCCACACCGGCGCCATCCTGCTGCTGGGTCTCGGTGGTCATGGCACTCCTCTGGGGGGCGGTTGCCGGATGATCTGCGCCACCCATCACTCTAGTACCCGGCTTGTCCGGGCGAGAAGCACCCGGCCGGTGTCTCGGGGCGGCGAGTCTCGCTCGGCCTCAGGCGGTGGCGATCGCGGTGCCGATCGCCACCGCGGCGAGCAGCAGGCTGACCAGCATCACCGCGCGCTGCCCCGCCGGGCCGACGGGGAAGCTCGGCCGGGTCAGCCCGACCGCGGCCAGCACCACCGCCCACGCGGCGAAGATCCCCCCGCCGAGGTAGAACGGGACCTTCGAGGGCTGGGCGAGCGCGAGCAGGAGCGGCAGCACTGAACCGGAACTATCTCACCTCGGCGTCCCGCTCGCCGGCTCGGCCGCCGCCCTCGTAGCGGCTCTCGGTCGCCGCCCGCTGACCCTGGTAGTGGCTGCCCAGCTCGGGGCTCCCGTAGGGGCGCCGCGCCGGACGGTCGAGCGCCATGAACGACAGCTGCGCGATCAGCAGGCCCGGGTAGAGCCTGATCGGCACGCGGGTGAGGTTGTTGAGCTCCAGGGTCAGCGTGCCCCTCCACCCCGGGTCGCAGAAGCCGGCCGTGGCGTGGACGATCAGGCCCAGGCGGCCGAGCGAGCTCTTGCCCTCGATCCGGGCGACGATGTCGTCCGGCAGCTCCACCCACTCGAGCGTCCTGCCCAGGCAGAACTCGCCGGGGTGGATGACGAATGCCTCCTCCGGGGCCACCACTACCTCCTCGGTGAGGTTGGCGGGCGGGCAGCGCAGGTCGATCGTCGAGACCCGGTAGTTGTGGAAGACGCGGAAGGAGTCGCCCAGGCGCAGGTCGACGCTGGCCGGCTGCACCAGGTCGGGGTCCCACGGGTCGATGCGGATCCGCCGCGCCTGCACCAGCTCCAGGATCGTCGCGTCGGAGAGGACCGAGGTCGCGCGCTCGCTCACCCGGGGAAGTCTGTCAGCGGCGCCGGATCGCCGCTCGGCCCGCTAGCTAGTGCCCGAGGCTGCGCGCCCGCGCCCGCACCGTCCGCACGCGCGCGGGGGGCGGCGGCGGCGCATCGCCGTGGGGCCCGCGCCGCGGCGGCCGGCGGAAGGGATCCCTGGCGTGCACGTGGCGCCGCTTGATCCCGCCGTCGTCCCCGTCGGAGGGCGGCGCGTCCTCAGGCTCCTGCCGGATCGCCCACCAGACGATGCAGATCAGCCCGATCAGCGGGATCTTCAGGGCGAGCATCAACCACACGAATCCCCAGGTCACGACCCCGCGATGCTACCCCTGAGCGGCTCGTCTGTCACGTCGGAAGGTCCGCCGCGGGACCGGGGCGCCAGAAAGGGGCGGCGTCACCGCGGCACGGCGGGTCCCGGGACGAACTGCGTGATCCGCTGCAGGTCCCCCACCCGGTCGGCGATCTCCTCCGAGGTCAGCCGGGCCACCCGCTCGACGCCGAACTCCTCCACGTTGAACGAGCCCAGCGCGGTCCCGTAGGCCATCGCGCGCGTGAGCAGCTCGTGGTCGAGGTCGGCGTCCGCGTGCGCCGCGATGTAGCCCATGAACCCTCCCGCGAACGAGTCCCCCGCCCCGGTCGGGTCGACCACCGTCTCCAGCGGGAAGGCGGGCAGCGCGAAGAACCCCTCCTCGGTGATCATCGCGGCGCCGTACTGGCCCTGCTTGGCCACCACCACTCGCGGGCCCCACTCCCGCACCTGACGGGCCGCCCGCACCAGGTTCGGCTCCCGGGTGAGCTCGCGCAACTCGGAGTCGTTGAGCATCAGGCAGTCGACGCCGCCCATCGTCTCTATCAGCGCCTCGCGCGCGGTCTCGATCCACAGGTTCATCGAGTCGAGCGCGACGAACCGCGCCGCCGCGCACTGCTGGCGCACCCGGCGCTGGAGGTCGGGCTGGATGTTGGCCAGAAACAGCACGTCGGCCGAGCGCGAGGCCTCGGAGAGCTTGGGCTCGAACTCGGCGAACACGCCGAGCTGGGTCTCCAGCGTGTCGCGCTCGTTGAGGTCCCAGCCGTAGACGCCGCGCCAGAAGAACGTCTCCCCGCCGGCCACGTGCTCGATCCCCTCGGTGCAGATGCCTCGGCCGCGCAGCACGTCGTACTCGGCCGCGGTGAAGTCGTCCCCCACCGGGCCGATCACGTGGACGGCGTCGAAGAAGGAGGCGGCGAGCGCGAAGTGCACGGCCGAGCCGCCCAGCATCCGCTCGCGGCGGCCGAACGGCGTCTCGACCGTGTCGAAGGCGATCGAACCCACCACGGTGACCGGCATGAGGCGGGCAAGGCTAGCGCCATACTTCGCGCGTGCAGCGGCTCGCCGGGGCAGCGGTGCTTCTCCTCGCGCTCCTGGCGCCCGCGGCGGCGCGGGCCCTGCCGCCGCCGGGCTACGGCGCCGGCCCCGGCTACTGTGCCCGCTACGGCGAGACCGCGAGCCGCCTGAGCTTCGACGGCGTCTACGCCTGCGCGCACGTCGCCAGCTACGGGCCCACCCCGTTCGACGCCGACGGCCGCGAGTCGTTTCAGTGCGTCGAGCTGGTCGCCCGCTTCCTGTGGGCGGTCCACGGCGTGTGGGCCGGCCCCGGCACCGGCGTGCTCGACGGCGCCGGGCTGGTCGCGGCGGTCCACCGCCGCTATCCCGCGATCGCGCGCGCCTTCCCCGAGCCGGGGAGCGTGCCGGCGGCCGGCGACGTCGTGAGCCTCGGGCCCGGGGGCGCCGTCGACCCGCGCTACGGCCACACGGCGATCGTCGTGCGAGCCGACGCGCGGCGCGGCACGTTCAGGGTCATTGGCCAGAACTTCCCGCCGGGCTCCGCGGGCGAGCAGACGCTGCGGGTGGACCTGCGGGGCGGGCACGACGGGCGGGTGCTGCTGAACGGCGCCTGGACGGCCGCGTCCTGGCTTGCGCTCGTGCGCCAGCCGCCGGCGGCGGGGGGCGGGGGCGGTCGCGTCAGTCCCGGGAGCCCGCCTCCTCGGCGAGCGCCTTCAGACCACGCATGAACACACCCACCATCGTCGCGTAGAGCTCCTCTGGCAGGTCGGGCTCGATGATCCGATCGACCAGGAACCCGTCCGCCATGAAGCAGATCATCGCGGTGATCGCGTCCTGGGGCAGGGGCGGCTCGTGGGCGAAGGTCTCCCTCCAGCGCGCGAACAGCTCGCTCAGCCGGGCGCGCATCGCCTTGATGCGCGTCGCCAGCTCCTCGCGGAACTCCTCGTCGCGCACCGCGTGGGCGACGAACTGGAAGTACAGGCGGGGCCACTCCTCATCCGAGGCGAAGTGGATGAAGTCGGCGGCGGCGGCCATCGCCTCCTCCACCGGCTCGTGCCTCCCGGCCAGCATCTCGTCCAGGCGCTCCAGCTCGTGCGTGAAGCGCTCGTCCAGCATCACCAGGAAGAGCTCCTCCTTGCTCTTGAAGTTCGCGTAGAAGGCGCCCTTGGTGTAGCCGGCCTCCTGGGCCACCTGGTCGATCGAGGCCGCCTCGAGCCCCTGCCGGCAGAACACCCGCTCGGCGGCGCGCAGCAGCGAGGAGCGGGTGCGCTGCTGCTTCTCGCGCCGGGTCAGGGCCTGGCCGCTCATGCCAGCACCACCTCGGCGTCGCGCCGCGGCGTCTCGGTGATCGCCCGGCGCAGCACCGGCTCGGCCTCCGGCCGGGCCGGCTCGAGCCGCCGCCGCGCGACCAGCTCGGCCAGCACCGCCTGCATCTCGAAGTGGGCGAAGGAGCCCCCGATGCAGCGACGCACGCCGCCACCGAACGGAATCCAGGTGTAGGTCCCCGGCTTGCGCTCCAGGAACCGCTCGGGGCAAAACGCCTCGGGATCGGGGTAGACGTCGGGGCGCCGGTGCACCAGGTAGATCGACGGGGCCACGGTCACACCCGCCGGCAACCGCCAGCCGCCGATCTCCACCGGCTGGGTGAGACGCCGCGCGACCAGCGAGATCACCGGCCGCAGCCGCAGCGTCTCGGTGACCACCGCCTCCAGATACGCCGTCTCGCCCGCCTGCACCTCGGCCGCCAGCCGCGCGAGCTTGTCGGGGTGGCGGATCAGCCGCTCCACCGCCCAGGCCAGGGCGTTGGCGGTCGTCTCGTGGCCGGCCACCAGCAGCGTGAGCAGCTCGTCGCGCAGCTCGCGGTCGGTCATCGGGGAGCCGTCGCCCTCGTGTCGCGCCTGGAGCATCATCGAGAGGATGTCCTCTCGCTGCTCTAGGTCGGGCGCCCGGCGCCGGTCGGCGATCTCGGCGTAGATCAGCTCGTCGACGCGGTGGTGCAGTCGCTGGAAGGGGCCAAAGCGCGCCAGCCGCTCGGGGCCCATCAGCACCGGGAAGAGGAACATGTGGGGCCGGGTGAGCATGTCGAGCAGCCCGCGCAGCTCGACTCGCAGGCGCTCCAGCCGCTCGCCCCGCTCGAGCCCGAACACCGCGCGGAGGATGATCTCGAGCGTGATCGCCTGCATCCGGGGGCGCAGCCGGTAGGGCTCGCCGCTCGGCCAAGCGTCGATCTCCCGCCCGGCGATCTGGCGCATCAGCCCGCCGTAGCGCTGCATCCGCTCGCCGTGCAGCGGCGGCAGCAGGAGCTTGCGCTGCTCCATGTGCGCGTCCTCGTCGAGCAGCAGCAGCGAGTGCTCGCCGAGGACGGGCAGCAGGATCCGGTTGCCCTCGCCGGCGTGGAAGACCCGGGGATCGCCGGTGAACACCTGCTTGACGTCCGCCGGGTCCGAGAGGATCACCCACGTCCCCTCGGGGACGATGCGCAGCGTGAAGGTGTCGCCGAAGCGCGCCGCGCACTGGGACAGGAGCCACTGGGCGCGGCGCACCCAGATCGCGGTCTGGAGCGCCGGCGGCATCCGCGGGCCAGCTGGCAGCGTCGCGCGCGCGCTCACGCCATCGCCTCCCGCGTCCTCGGGCACACCCAGGCCAGGAGCCGCGCCCTGCCGACGGCGCGCGCCATGGCCCCCTCCGCCGCGGGCGCCGGGTCGTCGTCGGGCTCGAGCGCGCCGACCAGGTACGCGGGCACCGGCTCGGCGACGTTGCGCAGCCAGTGGAGCTCGCGCCTGCCCCACTCGACGCCCGTGACGGCGCCCGCCGCCTCCCGCGTGGCCTCGGAGACCATCACCTCGCCGCCGGGCGCCATCGCGCACAGCCGGGCCGCGACGTTCACCGTGCGGCCATACCAGTCCCCGTCGCGGCTGAGCGCGGGACCGGTGTGGATGCCCACGCGGAGCGGCGGAAGGCCGCTGCGGCCGAGATCGCGGACGAGCGCCACTCCCAGCGTGACCGCATGCCGGGGCTCGGCGCACCTCAGCATCACCCCGTCGCCGATCGCCTTGATCTCCTCCGCCCCGTGGCGCTGCAGCAGCGCCCGCACCCGCTCCTGCATCTCCAGCACCACCTCGAGCGCCCGGTCGTCGCCCTCGAGCTCGGCCAGGGCGGTGAATCCGACCAGGTCCGCGAAGAGAAAGGTGTGGCTGCCGTCGTCCGCCATCTCGGATACCGATCGGTATTCATTTCACATACCGAGCGGTATGTCAAGTGGGAGCCCGACGGCTCCGCCGCGAACCGGCCGATAATCGCGCCTGTGCCGCTCTACGACTTCCGCTGCCGGGCCTGCCAGGCCCGGTTCGAGGCCCGCTGCGGCGCCGACGCGCTCGCGCCCTGCCCCGCCTGCGGGTCCGGCGACACCGAGCGGCTGCCGTCGGCGTTCGCGGGGCCCTTCACGGTCGGGCTGCGCGGCGGCGAGGCGCGACGCTCCGACGCCGCCCGGCGGGCCAGGGAGGAGCGAAAAAGGGAGCAAAGAGCGCGCAGGAAAGATCGACCCGACGCCGGACGTTAAGGGGTAGACGGAATCCGCCGATGGAGGTCCTATCGTTGGCGGAAGGTCGCTCGGCAATGACCTGGTCCCATCTCCATCTCAGTCGCGTGATGCACCTCGCCCGCCGGCCGCGCGGAGCCCATGCGGCCGCCGCGCAGGAGGCCGACGGCGCTGCCTATCGCCGGCTGGCGCTCGGCGAGCTTGACTTCTCGCCCGTCCACGGGCGCCACTGCATCTGCGCGCGCTGCGAGCAGCTGGCCGACCGCCGGCGATAAGCAGCTGGCCGACCGCCGGCGATAGTCTCGCCCTCGGTGGCGCACCACACAGCCGACCGGCCGGCACGTGCCTAGCCTCACGCTGACCATCCTCGGGGGCGGCGGGTGGCTGCCCGCCCACGGCCGCCATACCGCGACCGCGCTCTTGCGCCACGACGACGCGGCGATCGTGATCGACGCCGGCACCGGCATCAGCCGGCTGCTCGAGTGCCCGGAGCTGATCGCGGGGCTGGCGCGGCTCGACATCGTGCTCACCCACTTCCACCTGGATCACGTCGCCGGCCTCGCCTACCTCCCCGCGCTCGGGCTCTGCGAGCAGACGACGATCTGGGGGCCGGGCCGGCTCCTGTACGAGGCGACGACGGCCCGGCTGCTCGACACGATGTCCCACGAGCCGTTTCACCCGGTGCCGCTCGAGCGCCAGCACATCCAGGTGCGCGACGTGCCCGCGGGCGAGCTCGAGCTGGCCGGCGTGCGAGTGCACACGCGCATCCAGCGGCGGCACTCGGCGCCGACGCTGGCCCTCCGCTTCGACGACCGGCTGACGTGGATCACCGACACCGCGCACGACCCCGACTCCGCCCGGTTCGCCGCCGGCTGCCGCCTGGTCGCCCACGAGGCCTGGTTCACCGCCGCCGAGCCCCGCAACCCGGACATCCACTCCTCGGCGGCCGACGCCGCCCGAGTCGCCGCCGACGCCGGGATCGACCGGCTCCTGCTGATCCACCTGCCCCCCTTCACCGCCTCCGTGGACGCCGTCGTGCGCGAGGCCCAGGCCGCCGTCCCCGGCGCGCTGCCCGCCGGCGACGGGCTGGCCCTCTCAGACCTCGACTGAGCGGCTCACGCCGCGGCCACCGCCACCGAGCGGCTCACGCCGCGGCCACCGCCACCGAGCGGCTCACGCCACGGCCACCGCGCTCGGCTCCACCACGCTGCCCCGCACCTCGCCGCGGCCGCTCGCCGCCAGCGCCGTGCCGATCACCAGGAGCGTCCAGCTCGCCGGATCCTCCAGAAAGTCCGCGTACAGCTGGGTGTGGAGCACGAGCGCGATGAAGCACGCGGCGAGAGCGGCGCGCGCCGGGTCGCCGCGGGCGCCGCGCAGGAGCGCCACGACGGCCACGACCACCAGCGCCAGGTACGGCAGCTCGCCGATGATCCCCTGCTCGGCGCCGATCGTGATCGCGATCGTGTGCGAGGCGGCCAGCGTCTGCGTGCTTCCGGGATGCAGCGCGCGGTAGCGCTCGACGAACGACCCCGACCCGTTGCCCCACACCGGCTCTCGCGCGAACAGGCGCAGGCCGCCGCCGATCAGCCCGGCGCGGCCGCTGGAGGCGCCGTTGAGACCCTGGTTGAGGCCGAACGTCTTGGGCGAGACGGCGAGCGCGGCCAGGCCGATGACCACGACGAGCGCCCCCGCCGCCAGGATCGGCCACGCCCGCCAGCGCATCGCCCCCAGCACGCCCAGCCCGACCAGCAGCGCCGCGAGGCTCGAGCGCGACAGCGTGAGCACGAGCCCGGCCCACAGGATCGCCAAGATCAGCGTGGCCGTCAGCTGCTCCTGCGCTCGGCGGGCGTGCAGCAGCGCCGCCGCCAGCGAGATCATCACGAGCGCCAGGAAGCGTCCGTAGATGTCGGGGTCGAAGAACACCGAGTTGACCGTGAAGTAGGTGTGCACCTGGTTCTCGGCCACCAGCTTGGGGTTGAGCAGCAGCGTCTTGGTCGCGTACTCGACGAACCCCAGCGCCGCGAACACCACGGCCAGCGCCACCACGAGCACCAGGCAGCGCCGCAGGAGCCAGGGCGTCCACCGGACCTCCCGCAGCAGGCAGAAGAGCAGCCCGAACGGGACGTAGAAGAAGACCATCTGCTGCAGCGCCTTCTCGAAGTCCGGCGAGTACACCGACTGCAGCGCGTAGAGGAGCACGTAGAGCGCCAGCAGCCGTTGCACCCACGCCGCCGGCGCGCCGAGCGGGACGCGCTCGCGCTCGGCGCAGCGGTCCCGGGCCAGCAGCGGGGGGAGGGCGAAGGCGAGGCTGCCCGCCCCCACCACCAGATACAGCGGGACGAGCAGGTACGTGGTGGCCCCCCCGGCGGCGATCGGGATCCGGAACGGCAGCGCCAGCAGCGCCAGCAGCGCCAGCAGCCACGGCCGACGGGCGACGACCCGGGCGAGGGCCGCCACCACGGCGAGCCCGACCGCCGCCACCGCCACGGCCACCAGCGGGTGACGGTGGACGATCGCGAGCTGCGGCGAGTGCCAGATGTCGGCCAGCAGGAGCACGGGCGCCAGCCCGAGCGCGGCGAGGATCGCGGCCGCCCGCACCCTCGCCCGCGGGTGCAGCAGGGCCACGGCGACCAGTCCGGCGGCCACGATCACGCCCGCCTTGGGGATCGGGCCGCTCAGCGCGGCGAGCGGGAGCACCGACGAATGATCGCCTATTCACTACCGTACCGGGCAATGCCTGCAGTCAAGTCGGCGGCGCTGGCCGCCCTCGTGGCGGTGGCGGTCGGCGCCTGCGGCTCGGCGGTCAAGCCTCCCCGGGGCCACGGCAAGGTCGACGACCCGCGAGTCAACAATCCCAATCACGTGGCCTGCCTGCTCAAGGCCGGCCTGCCGGTCACGATGGTCGGCCGCACCGGGCTTCAGATCGGCCCGCTGCCGGGCGGACCCACGGTTCGCTTCGCGCCCACGCCGGGGGCCGCCCAGGCGCTTCAGATCGACGGCCAGGCGCAGGGGGCCGAGGTGATCGGCTCGGCGCTGCTGTATCCGCACGACGGCACCGACGCCGAGCTCGGTTCGATCGAGACCTGCCTGAGCCAGGGCGTCACTGGCTAGCCTTGCGCCCGTGTCGACGCCGACCGCAGAGCTGAGTCCCGCCCCGACCTCGCTCCGGACCGCGCCGGCGCCGCCGCTGGCCGCCCGGCTGACGCCCGCCCGCCTGTACGGGCTGCTCGCCGGCGTCTCGATCCTCGTCGGGGCGCTCTCCCTGCTCTTCCCCTCCACCCCCAGCTACGACCCGTGGTCGTGGCTGATCTGGGGCCGGGAGATCATCCACCTGGACCTCCACACCACCGGCGGCCCGACCTGGAAGCCGCTCACGGTGATCCTGACGACGATCTTCGCCCTCTTCGGAGGCGCCCAGCCCAGCCTCCTGCTCGTCGCCTCGCGCGCCGGAGCCGTGATGGCGGTCGCCATGACGTTCAGGATCGCCTGGCGCATCGCGCGCCCGCTGGCGGCGGAGGCGGCGGGCGAGGAGGCCGGCCGGTGGGCGCTTGTGCCGGCGGCACTCGCGGCGGCGGTGGCGGCCGCCAGCCTGGTCAACTCGCCGAGCTTCATCACCGACAACGGCCTCGGCTACTCCGAGGGCCTGATGACCGCGCTGGTGCTGGTGGCGCTCGACCGCCACCTCGACGGCGCCCGCCGCCAGGCGTTCGCGGTCGGCTTCTTCGCCGCGCTCGACCGACCCGAGCTGTGGCTGCTGTGGGGCCCCTACGGCCTGTACCTGTGGTGGCGCGACCCGGGCGCGCGCCGGCTCGTGGCCGCGCTGTTCGTGCTCATCCCCGTGCTCTGGTTCCTGCCCGAGTACTGGGGCTCCGGCCACCTGCTTCGCGGCGTGACGCGGGCCCATCACCCGCGCTCCAACAGCGCCGCCTTCGCCAGCTGCCCGTTCTGCACCGAGTTCGTCCACCACGCCTGGCCGCGCGTGATGCTCAGGGTCAAGGGGGTGGGGCTGGGGGCGATGGCGGTGGCCGCATGGGGGCTGTGGGCGACGCGCGGGCTCTGGTGGCGCCGGAGCCCGCTGCCGGGCGCCGCGCGAGCCCGCCTGCTGCTCCTGCTGGCCGGCGCCGTCGGCTGGCTGTGGTGGATCGGCGTCTCGGTCGAGACCCAGGCCGGCTTCTCGGGCAACGACCGCTACCTCGTGCTGGGATCGGCGCTGGTGGCGATCTCCGGCGGCGTGGGCTGGGGATGGGCCGCCGCCGCGGTCGCCGGGTGGCTGCGCCGGCTGGCGGAACGCGGGGGGGCGGGCTGGCCGCGACGGCTGGCGCTCGGCGCGCGGGCCCGGGGGCGGACCGGCGTCGCGGCCGCGACCGTGGCCGGCACCGGGCTTGCGCTGGCGGTCGGCCTCGGCACCCCGCCCTGGATCGGGCCGAGCGTGGTCGACCTGCCGGCCACCCACCGCGCCCTCGTCTACCAGGCCCACCTGCGCCAGGACCTCGGCGCCGCCATCCGCGAGCTGGGCGGACCCGCGCGCGTGCTGCGCTGCGGCACGGTGATGACCGAGGGCTTCCAGGTCCCGATGGTCGCCTACGACCTCGGGGTCAAGATGCTGCGCGTCCAGGCGCCGCCGACGCCTCCGCCCGGCCAGGTGGCGCCCGCCCCCTGGCCCAACGTCATCTTCCAGGCCCGGGACACCCGGCACGCCGCGCTGCTGCCGTTGCCAGCGCAGATCAGGGCGTGGGAGCGCGACGGAGCCCGCTACACGTTCCGGCACATCCGCACCTTCTACGTGTTCTCCGACTGCCGCTCGAGCGGCCGCTCCTGATGGCCACCACGGTCGCTCCGTCTCCCACGTCCGGGATCCCGCGCGTCCTCGACGTGCGCGAGCCGAAGTGGATCGAGCGCTACCCGGCATGGCTGACCACCGGGGCGTTCATCGTCGTGCTGATCGGGATCTCGGCGTTCATCCGCACCCGCTACATCACCGGCCAGTTCTGGATGGACGAGGCGATCACCACCGGCATCGCCTCCCACCCACTGAGCGCGATCCCCGGGCTGCTGCGCCACGATGGCTCGCCGCCGCTCTTCTATCTGCTGCTGCACTTCTGGATTCGCCTCTTCGGGGCCAGCGAGGCCGCCACCCACGCGCTGCCGCTCCTGTTCGGGCTGCTCACCATCCCGGTCGGCTACTGGGCGGGCGCGAGCCTGTTCGGGCGCCGCACCGGGATCTACGCCGCCACGCTGTTCGCCTTCAGCACCTGGCTGACCGAGTACGCCCAGGAGACGCGGATGTACGAGCTGATGGGCCTCCTGGGGCTGATCGCCACCGCCGCCTTCATCCATGCGTTCGTGTTCCGCCGCCGGCGGTACCTGGTCGTGTTCGCCGTCGCTGAGGCGCTCATGCTGTACACGCACGCCTGGGGGATCTTCTTCGGCATCGCCGCCGCGCTGACGCTGATCCCGATCTGGCTGGCGTCCGAGGAGCGCGGCGCGATCGTGCGCGACGCCGCGATGGCGTTCCTCGGCGCCGCGATCCTGTTCGTCCCCTGGCTGCCCAACTTCTTCTACCAGGCCGGCCACACCGGTGCCCCCTGGGCGCCGCCGCCGCGCTTCGGCGCCCCCGTCCTCCTCTCCCGCGACCTGCTCGGCGGCGACCGGATCAGCATCGGCCTGCTGCTGGCGCTGCTGATCGGCCTGGGACCGCTCTTCACCCGCCGCTTCCGCCGCACGCGCGAGCAGACGCTGCTGTGGACGCTGATCGTGCTGCCGGTCGCCACCCTGCTGCTCGCCTGGCTTGCCTCGCAGATCACGCCCGCGTTCGTCTCGCGCTACTTCGCGCCCGTGCTGGCGGCGATCTTCCTGCTCGCCGCGTGGGGCGCCGCCCGCGCCGGCATCGTCGGGCTGGCCGCGATCGTGCTGTCGACCGTGTTCGTCGTGCACATCTCCTCCTACGCGCCCAAGTACAAGAGCGACATGCGCGACGTGGGCGGCGAGATGGCGCCGCTGCTTCACCGCGGCGACCTGGTCATCTCCGGCCAGCCCGAGCAGGTGCCGCTGGCCTGGTACTACCTGCCCAATGGCCTGCGCTACGCCAGCGTGCTGGGGCCGGTGCGGGATCCGACCTACATGAACTGGGTGTTCGCGCTCAGGCGGCTCCAGAGAGCGGACCCGTTCCAGATCGCGCCGCGACTGCTTGCTAGCCTGCGGCCCGGACAGCAGATCCTGTTCGTCCGCCCCCTCACCGAGGGCGCGAAGAACTGGGAGGCCGCCTGGACCCAGCTCGTCCGTCGGCGGTCCGCCCAGTGGGGTCAGATCCTGTCCGGCGACCCGCACCTGGTGCCGGTCGCCGTGGCGCCACACAACTATCGCGGCGCCTGCTGTGTCGCCGACAGCGCCGTCCTGTATCGAGTCACCTGAGATGCCCGAGACCTCCGAAGCCGCGCAGCGCCCAGCCGCCCAGGAGATCACCTCGCAGCGGCCCGTGCTGGCGCTGGGCGGCGGCCCGGCCGGGCTCACCGCCGGCTATCTGCTGGCCAGGGCGGGCAAGCCCGTGATCGTGCTCGAGTCGACCGACCAGGTCGGGGGCATCGCTCGGACCGACGTCCGGGAGGGCTACCGCTTCGACCTCGGCGGCCACCGCTTCTTCACCAAGGTCAAGGAGGTCGACGACCTCTGGCACGCGATCCTCGGCGAGGAGTTCCTCCGACGCCCCCGGCAGTCCCGGATCTACTGGAACCACAAGTTCCTCGAGTACCCGCTCCAGGGCGTGGACGTGATCAAGAAGCTCGGCCCGGTCGACCTGACCAAGGCGCTGCTGTCCTACCTGTGGGCCGCGATCAAGCCCAAGGGGCGGGAGGACACCTTCGAGGAGTGGGTCTGCAACCGCTTCGGCCGCTGGCTGTTCAACCAGTTCTTCAAGTCCTACACCGAGAAGGTCTGGGGCGTCTCGACCTCGGAGATCCGCTCCGAATGGGCGGCCCAGCGGATCAAGGGCCTGTCGTTCTTCGCCGCCGCCAAGTCCGCCTTCCTCGGCAACCGGGGCAACAAGATCAAGTCGCTGATCTCCGAGTTCAACTACCCCCGCTATGGGCCGGGCCAGATGTGGGAGAAGATGCGCGACGAGATCCGCGCCCACGGCGGCGAGGTGCGGCTGAACGCCCCGGTCACGCGCCTGCGGATCGAGGGCGGCCGGGTGGTCGAGGTGGTAGCCGGCGGCGAGACGCTGACCCCATCGCACGTGATCTCCTCGCTCCCCCTGCGCACCACCGTGGGCATCGCCGAGCCCCGGCCCGCCGACGAGGTCTGGGACGCCGCCCGCGGCCTTCGCTACCGCGACTTCCTCACGGTCCTGCTCGTGATCGAGGACGAAGACATGTTCCCGGACAACTGGATCTACATCCACGACCCGAGCGTGAAGGTCGGGAGGATCCAGAACTTCCGTTCCTGGAGCCCGTGGATGGTGCCCAACGACACCGACGCCTCGATCGGGATGGAGTACTTCTGCTTCGAGGGCGACGAGCTCTGGAGCATGGCCGACGAGGACCTGGTGGCGATGGCCACCCGCGAGATCCAGCAGCTCGGGCTGGCCCGCGCCGAGAAGGTGAAGATGGGGTTCGTCGTCCGCGTGCACAAGGCCTATCCCATGTACGACGCCGAGTACGCCGAGCGGGTGGCGACCATCCGCGAGTGGCTGGACGGGATCGACAACCTGCAGCAGGTCGGGCGCAACGGGCTGCACCGCTACAACAACTCCGATCACTCGATGCTCACCGCGATGCGCGCGGTCGACAACATCCTCCTCGGCACCCGGCACGACCTCTGGGAGGTAAACGCCGAGAGCGTCTACCACGAGGAGCATGTCGAGCCCGAGCAGCCGTACCGCTCGGCGCCCGAGACGCCGGCGATGAAACAGCCGCTCGCCTGAGGGGGGAACCGTTGCGGTTGGGCAGCCGGATCCTCCTGGGGGCGCTGGTGGCGGTGGCGCTGGCGCCGTGCGCCGCCGCGCTGGCCCAAGGTGGCGGCGGCGTGACGCTGACCGCCAACCCGACCCCCAGCCCGTTCACGCCGCTCACCCCCACGACGCCGAACGTCAGTCCCCCGACCACCGCCGCCCCGATCAACGTCGCCCCCTCCACCGCGTCGGGCGGCGGCGGCCTCTCGGGCGGCGCCGCCGTGGCCATCGGGGTCGGCGCGCTCGTGGTGCTCGGGGGGATCTCGCTCTTCATCTGGCGCGACGCCCGCCGGCGCGCGCCGGTGCGCCACCGGATGGCGGCGCAGGCCGCGGCGGCCGGGCGGGCCGCGGGCTCCAAGCCACGCGCCAAGCCGCGCAAGCCGAGCCCGGCTGAGCGGCGCCGCCGCAAGCGCGGCCGCGCGCGCTGAGGGGGGTGGGGGCGCGGCGCGCCCCCGGCCCCCGGCGCCCGACGCTCCCCCCGGCGCCCCCACGCGCCCCCGGCGCCCGACGCGCGCCCCGGCGCCCGACGCTCCCCCC
>Ga0070739_10000415_pt1 | contig 83192 bp, 71 predicted proteins | sample Coa_R1_7_FD_66445 | JGI IMG/M metagenome (GOLD analysis project Ga0070739, IMG submission 66445) | Surface soil microbial communities from Centralia Pennsylvania, which are recovering from an underground coalmine fire - Coalmine... | ecosystem: Environmental > Terrestrial > Soil > Unclassified ...
TGACCACGGGGTTCCCCTGGGCGACGCTCACCGTCAACGTCACCGGCAGCCTGCTGCTCGGCGGCTTCGTGGGCTGGTCGGCGCGCCAGATGCCCCACCCGGGCTGGAGCCTGGTCATCGCCGTCGGCTTCTGCGGCGCCTACACCACCTTCTCCACCTTCGGCTACGAGCTCTTCTCCCTGCTCCAGGAGCGCGCCGTGGGACAGGCGCTCGGCTACGTCGCCGCCAGCGTCCTGCTCGGGCTCGGCGCCGTCGCCCTGGGCTGGGTCGCCGGGCAGGCGCTGGCCGGCGCATGACGGCGAGTGGCTGGAGCGGCCCGCCGTTTCGACGAGATCTGGCCGAAACTCAGGCGCTGCGCTCCCCCAGCATGGCGGGCTGGCGGGAGCGGCGCAGCGACCAGGCCGGCTGGCGCGAGACGAACTCGTAGAGCGTCGCGGGCCGCCCGGGCACGCCCTTCACGCGCTCGCCCGTGGAGCGGACCAGGCCCGACTGCTCCAGCTCGCGCCGGAAGTTGGAGGCCTCGTAGCGCACCCCGCTGATCGCCTCGAAGAGGCGCCGCGCCTGGGGCATGGTGAACTTCTCGGGCAGCAGGCCGAGGGCGATGTTCGAGTACCAGAGCTTGCCGCGGAGGCGCTCGACCCCGTCGGCGACGATGCGCGCGTGGTCGAAGGCGAGCGGCAGGGGCAGCTCGTCGACGGGGAACCAGCGCGCCGCGGCGGAGTCGCGCAGCACCGCCGCGTCGATCAGCGCCAGGTAGGCGACCGAGGGGATCCAGCCGCGGGGGTCGCGCGCCGGCTCGGCGTAGGTCTGCAGCTGCTCCAGGTAGACGGCGCCGACACCGGTCTTCTCGGTGAGCTTGCGCTGCGCCGTCTCCTCCGCACGCTCCTCGGGGTTCATGAAGCCGCCGGGCAGCGCCCAGCGGCCCACCTGGGGCGGCGTGTCGCGCCGGGTGAGCAGGACGTGGAGGCGCCCGTGCAGCGGGGCGAGCACGACGGGATCGGCGGTCATCCCCGCGGGCGCGGCGAACCCGGCGGAGTTGACCGCCACCACCTCCACCTGGTCCGGGTCACGCATGGCGGCAACCTAGCAGAGCGGCGCTCCCCGGGCCAGCGCCGCCGGGTCGCGCTGCCCAACCGCAGGCTGCAAGGTTTCGTGCAACCCGCGCGATGAACCGCCGCGCCGCGCGGGTCATGCTGGACCACGTCGTCCAGAACAGCGAGGACCGACCGATGCCCACGCGACCTCTCTCCTTCCCCTTCTCGGTGCGCCGCATCGTCGCCTGCGGCACCTGCGGCGGCCGCCGCCGCACCCTGGTCGACTCCGCACAGGGTCTGCACGCCCACTGCATGGGCTGCGGGACCGAGGTGGCGTTCCCGTTCGCGGTCGAGGACGCGGGGCACACCGTCGGTCGCGCAGGCCAGGTCGTGGTGCACGGCTGACCTGGCCGGCAGGAGGAGGCGCCCCTCCTGCCACCTCTCCTCCGGCAACTCCCCCTCCAACCGCCCGGCCGTCCGCAGCTCTCCCGCGTGACGGCCGGGTCGGCCCCAAACCGTCGCCCATGTGAACAGACCGGGCGCCCGGTCCGCCTCTCGAACGCTGTGCTACGGTCGCGCCCATGAAGAAGCGCGTCCGGGATCCCGAGGGCAAGCGCATCGCGCTGCTCGACGCAGGCCTCCGTCTCGCCGACGAGAACGGCATGGCCAACATGAGTGTGAACGACGTCGCTGCCGCGGCCGGCGTGGGCAAGGGCAGCTTCTACGTGCACTTCGTCGACCGCTCCGCCTTCCTGCTGGAGCTGCATCGCGGCTTCCACGATGCGCTGGTCGAGGACGTCGAGGCCGCCGTCGACGGGATCAAGCCGGGGACGGCGCGCCTGGTCGCCGCCACCATCGCGTTCCTCGACGCCGCACTGCGGGAGCGCACGGTGCGCGCGCTCCTCCTCGACGCGCGCGCCGAGCCGAGCATCGCCGACGAGGTGGCGACGCGCACTGCGCGGGTCACCCGGCTCGTCGAGCAGGACCTGCGCGCCGAGGGCTGGCCGGACCCGGCGCCGGCGGCCCGGCTCTACGTGGCCATGTGCACCGAGGCGGCGCTCAGCGAGCTGGCGCGGGGGCGGAGGGACAACACCCTGCGCAAGAGCCTGATGCGCTACGTCACCCGGGAGGGGCTGCCATCGGGGCGGGGGCGCCGCTGAGCGTCCGCGTTGCGGCCAGAGTCCGCCGGAACTCCGACGGTTGGTCCAAGAGCCGGCTTGCTCCGGCCGGCAGCCTAGAGGTGGTTCGCCACCGCCAGCCAGCGGTCGGTGCGGTGGAACTTCACCCCGCATTGCCCGCAGCGGAAGACCAGCCGGAGCGCGATCACCCCGACCACCTCGGCGCCCTCCTCGCCGCAGCCCGGGCAGCGGGCCCGGTGTCCCGAGTAGGCCTCGGGGACGGGCCGCATCGGCACCACCACCGGCTTGGGTCGCCGCCTCATACCGGTCTCTCCCACCGAACCATCGCCACCACCTCTCGACCGCTCTGCTCCGATCGCGGCGATCATCGCGGGCGCCCGGCGCCTCCGTCTGCGGGAGAAGGTCACCGGTCGGGTGTGACCAACGGCCCCGCCGGCGCGTTGTTTAACTGCACGAAGCCCCCGCCCGTCAGACTCGGGACCACGGGCGGTGCCCGCGCGCGCGTGTTTGAAGCGCGTCCCGATCGGTGACACTGAGAATCGTCCGCCCTCCCACCCCTTCCCGGCACCCCTTCCCTTCCTCACCATGGCTGTAGACCAGAGCACCCTCTGCCGCGACTGCGGCACCGACATCTCCTCGCAGCGCTCTGCCGCTGACGGGCTCTGCCCGAAGTGCGCCCGGCGCTCCCGCGGTGCCGCGCGCGCCCGCATCGCCGTCAGCACCGGCCCCGACGAGCTCGCCGCCGTCGCCGAGGCCCTGATCGTCCGCGGCAAGGAGCAGGGCTTCCTCGCCCCCGGCGAGGTGGTCGACGCCTTCGGCGAGATCGACGCGGAGCCCGACGACCTGGAGCGCATCTTCGACCTCTTCCGGGGCATGGGCATCGACATCTCCGACGGGGAGCGCGACTTCGAGACCGAGGCCGAGGAGGAGGACGAGGACGCCGCCGCCGCGGTGCCCACCAGCCTCGACGACCCCGTCCGCATGTACCTCACCGAGATCGGCCGGGTCTCGCTGCTCACCGCCCAGCAGGAGGTGGACCTCGCCCAGCGCATCGAGACGGGCGACATGGGGGCCAAGAACGCCCTCATCGAGGCCAACCTGCGCCTCGTGGTCAGCATCGCCAAGAAGTACGTGGGCCGTGGCATGAGCCTGCTCGACCTGATCCAGGAGGGCAACACCGGCCTGATCCGCGCCGTCGAGAAGTTCGACTGGCATCGTGGCTACAAGTTCTCCACCTACGCCACCTGGTGGATCCGCCAGGCGATCACCCGCGGCCTGGCCGACCAGGCGCGCACCATCCGCATCCCGGTGCACATGGTGGAGACCAGCAACAAGCTGGCCCGCGTCTCGCGCCTGCTCCTCCAGGAGCTGGGCCGCGAGCCCAGCGAGGAGGAGGTCGCCGAGGAGATGGGCGTGACCATCGCCAAGGTGCACGAGATCACCCGCCTGCCCCAGGACCCGCTCTCCCTGGAGACGCCGGTCGGCGAGGAGGAGGACTCGCGCCTCGGCGACTTCGTCGAGGACCGCGACGCCGAGGCCCCGGCGGAGGTCGCCTCCAAGGCGATGATGCGCACCGAGGTGGACGAGGTGCTGGAGACGCTGACCCCCCGGGAGCGCCGCGTCCTGCAGCTCCGCTTCGGGCTGGTCGACGGCCAGCAGCGCACCCTCGAGGAGGTGGGCAAGCGCTTCTCGGTGACCCGCGAGCGCATCCGCCAGATCGAAGCCCGGGCGCTGCGCAAGCTGCGCCATCCCTCGCGGCGCGGCTCTCTCTCAGGGCTGCTGGGGTAGACGGCATCGCCGCCGCGACGGACACCAGGGGTGGGAGGCGCTGGCCGTCGCGCGCGCTGATGGTGGTGGGAGGACTGCTCATCGCGGGGGGCATCGCGGTCATCGCCGTGCCGGTGATCAGCACCTGGGTGCGCGGCAACGCCGACGACCAGGCGCTGCGCGACTGGAACAGCGGCGGCGCGGCGGCGCTCACCGGGGCCGCACCACACGACCCCGATGCCATCGCCGGCACCTCCACCGCGCCGACGGCGGCGCCGAGCGCCTGCAAGCCCAACGCGGCCCCCGCCCAGGACTACGCCCTGGTCGGCTTCCCCAGCCTGCCCCAGTACGGCTACACCGGAGTCGCGGGCAACGGTGACTGGAACATGCTGCACGAGCGCTCGATGGTCCACTACACCACCAGCGCGGCGCCGGGCCAGCAGGGCAACGTCATCATCGCCTTCCACCGCGAGCCCCACTACGAGCACATCGACCAGCTCAAGGTCGGCGACCTGGTGACGGTGCAGGACCGCTCCTGCACCACCTACACCTACCGCATCACCCAGACCTGGACGCTGTCGCCCAACCACGTGACCCAGCTCGTCTCCACCACGGGCCACGACATCACGCTGATCACCTGCACGCCCTGGTGGCGGGACTACGACCGGATCGTCTGGAGGGGCACCCTGGTCCCGTAGGGACGGGGAGATCCGGCGCCGGAGCGGGGGGCCGAGGGTTGCGTCCAGCACGCCCGAGCGTGTTATATGTCATCAACGCTATCAAGAAATCGGCAAGCGTTGTTGATGATTGACGCAATTGCTTCCACCAGAGCACTCCCCTGGCCCGGCTCGGTCCCGCGGCGGCGGACCCGCCTGCTCGCCCCCGGCACCCCCGCCCGAGCGGCCGCCCGGCACGGCCTCCGCGGGGCGCTGCAGACGCTGGTCCTCTCGGCCGCGCTGATGGCCGCCGCCGGCACGGTCGGCGCCTCACGCGGGCCCGTCGAGCTCAACGAGCCCGCCCACGCGGCCTCGGGGACCGCCGCCGTGCTGCTCGCGCCGAGCGCGCCGACCGGCGCGGGAGTCGCAGGAAAGGTGACATCGCGGTAGTCTTCTCTTGCAGGGGCTGGGAGGGTTGATCCGATGAACGCAATCGACGCCGAGCTGCGCGTGTCGCTGCTCGAAGGCCTGCCGCCGCGGGTGCAGGGCATGGCGGAGGCCATCGTGGTCGAGTGGGAGGCGGCGGTCGCCGCCGTTCCCGAGCTGGAGCGCCTCGCCGTCGAGGACGTCCTGGCGATGTCGGCGCTGCCCGCCGTGGAGCGCGAGGACGCGCTGCGCCGGCGCTGGAGCCGGCTCCACGACGTGCCCCGCGTCGACCTGCCTGGCCGCCCGCAGCGGCACGCGGCCGGCGGCCGCACCATCGCCGCCCGCTAGGGGCAGGCGTCGTCGATCCCGGGGCCGTCGAGGATGGGCTTGCTCATCCCCGCCAGCTCCTGGGTGCTGCGCAGCATGCGACCGAGGATCTGCGCGCCCTCGCCGGTGGCGGGGTCGAGCGGCCGCGGCTGGACGTCGGCGTTGATGCGCACCGGGACGTACTGCACACCGACGAGACGGGTGCCGGCGAACCAGTACTTGCCGATCACCCCCTCCTGGGTGCCGACGCTCCAGTTCTGGTCGAAGATGAAGTTGCCGTGCGCGTAGGTGATGAGGTGTCCCTTGTACATCTCGCTGCCCTGCACGCAGTGGGGATGGTTGCCGATGACGATGTCGGCGCCGTCGTCGACGGCGAGCCGTCCCACCACCTTGGGGTCGTCGGGGGCGATCCCGGCCGCGGAGAACGGGTAGGTCTCGTACTCGCGTCCCCAGTGGAACTGCACCACCACGACGTCGGCCTCGCTGCGCGCCTTGGTGATGAGCGACTGCAGCTGTGCCGGGTCGAGCTTGCTGCCCACCAGGTTCATGCCCACGAAGGCGAAGCGCAGCCCGCGCACGTCCATCACCGCGATGCGGCTGAAGCCGCTCACCATCATGCCGTGCGACTGCACCACCGACACCGTCTGGTCGAGGCCCGACTGGCCCTCGTTGGTGCTGTGGTTGTTGGCCACGTTGACGACGTCGACGCCGGCGCCCTGCATGGCGGCGGCGAAGCGGGCGTCGGCGCAGAAGGTGAAGCCGGTGACGACGTCGGGGCACGAGGGCAGCAGCGGCGACTCGAGGTTGACGAAGGTGACGTCACCGGACTGCAGGATGTCCTTGGTGGCCGCCAGCGGATAGGTCCAGTCGCCGCGGACGCGGATGAGGTGCCCGGTCTCGCGCGCCGGGATGACGTCGCCGGTGACCACCAGCAGGCGCAGCTGCGACGGATCGACGCCGCTCAGGTTGGGCGGCGCGCCGCTGTAGATGGAGAGGGGGACGACGTCGGGCAGCGGCGTCGGAGTTGCAGTCGGGGTTGGCGACAACGTGCCGGCCGTGGTGGAGCCGGTCGCCGGCGGCGAGGTGGCCGTGGGCGAGGTGCCCGAGGAGCAGGCGCTGAACAGCACGGCCAGCGCACAGAGGGGCGCGCCGCGACGCAGGCGAGGCCTCAAACGGCGACGGCGGCGGAGCGGCCGAGCACGTTGCCCTCGGGCTCGTCCGGCGGGTCGAGCCGCAGCGGCGGCCCCAGCCAGTACCCCTGCCCAAGCGACACGCCCATGGCCTCCATCCGCGCCGCCTCCTCGGCGGTCTGCACACCTTCGGCGACCACCGTGGAGGACGCCGACCTGCCGAAGGCGACCACCGCGTTGATGGCGGCGCGCGCCCCCGGATGGTCCGCGGACGATACCAGGCTGCGGGCGATCTTGATGTAGTCGGGTGCGCCGGCGGCGAGCATGTCGAGGGTGGAATGGCCCTCGCCGACGTCGTCGATGGAGAAGCGGAAGCCGTGGGCGCGGTAGGCGGCCATCACCGCGCGGAGGCGGTCGAGGTCGTGCACCGCCTCGCGCTCGCTCAGCTCCAGGACCATGTCGCCCGGCGAGATGCCCGTCCAGCGCAGCAGGAGGAGCATCTGGTCGACGTCGTGGAGGGGGTCGATGAGCGCCCAGACGCCGACGTTGAGGAAGAGCGGCACGCCGCCGCTCAGCTCGCCGGCGCGGCGCACCGCGGCGCGCCGGCAGGCCCAGTCGAGGTCGCGGTGCAGGCCGGCGTCGCGGGCGGCGGCGAAGAGGCCCTCGACGTCGGCGTCGGCGGGGAAGCCGCGCGGGCGCGCCAGCGCCTCGTAGCCGACCAGGTGGCGGTCGGCGAGGCGGACGATGGGCTGGTAGACCGTCTCGATGCGCCCCTCCTCGAAGAGCTGGGGCACCAGCTCGTCCCAGGTGTGGCGGCGCTCCCCCAGCCGTGCCTGCACGGCCAGGGTCTCGACGCGGTCGCGCCCCCAGCGCTTGGCCAGGTGCAGTGCCTCGATGGCGGCGTCCCAGGCGGCGCGGGGATCGCCGTCGGCGGCGACCGAGCCGAGCCCGATGCTGATCCGCGGCAGCCACTCGGTCACCGGCGCCTCGTGCGCCGAGCGGCGCAGCTCCTCGGCCACCGCCACGGCGGTGCCCGACTCGAAGCCGGGCAGCAGCACGGCGAACTCGTCGCCACCGGTGCGGGCCAGGGTGCGGAGGTCGCCGAGGCGCCGGCGCAGCGTAGTGGCGATGGCCTGCAGCAGCGCGTCGCCGGCCTCGTGCCCGCCCGCGTCGTTGACGTCCTTGAGATGGTCGACGTCGATGGCCAGCACGCTCACCGTCTGGCCGCGAGTTTCGGCCAGGATGCGCTCGAACTCGGAGCGCCGCAGCAGCCCGGTGAGCGGGTCGGTGACGGCGGCCTCGGTGAGGCGCCGGTAGCGCACCGCGTTGGCGATGGCCAGGTTGGCCAGGTGGCTGATGCCGTCGAGCAGCCGCATCTGCGCCGGGTCGAAGCCGCGCGGGTCGGGCGAGGCGGCGCAGAGCACGGCGTCGAAGCCGGTGGCCGGCTGCAGCCGCACCATGGCCAGGCTGCGCAGCGGCGCCAGCGGGTCGGTGACCGGCGGCCCGCCCTCGGCCGGCTCGGGCAGCACCTCGGCATGGGTCTGTCCCGCCTCGGCGTCCGGGCCGCCCAGCCAGTCGGCCACCGCCGACAGCACCGGCGCGGTGTCGACGCGCGCGTCGACGTCGTGCACCGCCGCGCTGCGCACCGCGCCGCCCTCGACGTCGAGCACCGCCGCGTAGGGCGCGTGGAGCAGGCGCGCCGCGTGGTCGGCCACCGCGCGCAGGACCACGTCGAGCCCCAGCGAGGCGTTGAGCGACTCGGCGGCCTCCTGCAGGCTGGTCAGCTCGCGGACGCGGCGGCTGAGCACCTCGTCGGCGAGCTTCAGCGGGTTGGCCTGGGCGATCGAGTCGGCGACCGAGGCGGCCACCTTCTGCAGCACGCCGAGGTCGAGCTGGTCGAAGGCGCGCGGGCGGGTGCAGCCCATCTCCAGCACGCCGATGACCCCGCCGGCCAGCACCACCGGGACGGCGATCAGGCTGCGCGTCAGCGAGTTGCTCCCGACCGCCCGGTTGGTCAGCGTGACCCCGGCCGGGGGCGCGTCGAGGTCGTCGACGATCACCGGGGTGGCCTCGGCGGCCACCCTGCCCACCACCCCCTGCCCCACCGGCAGGCGCAGGTCGCGCACCTCGGCGTCGACGAAGCCGCGATGGGCCCCGAAGTAGAGCTCGTTGCGCTCGTTGATCAGGAAGATGGCGCCGCCGCGCAATCCTGGGCGGTCCATGGCCCGGATCATCAGGTCGAGCACCTGGCCCAGGTTGTCCTGCACCCCCATGCGGGTGACCTGCCCGGGCAGCGCGGCCATTCGACGGCGGCTGGCGGCGCGGCTCAGCACGCCGGGACGGAGCAGGAGGAACGCCGCGCCGAGCACGAGGATCGCGCCCACGACGGTGGCGACGAGGACCACTGCTCCACCCCTCTCACGGAAATCTCGACTGCGCAGCGAGTCTACGACGGGACTGGCGTTTGCGCCGCTCTTTCGGGCCGCAGCGGCGCCCCGGCGAGCTTCAGCTCGCCGAGGAGGCGGCAGGCCGGGGGAGGATCTGCCTCCCCCGCGTGGGCGCGCGTCTCAGCGCGCCGATGACAGCGCCCTGCCCAGGCAGTGCAGGTCCCGGTAGGTGTCGACCGAGCGGTCGAGGGCGACGTACATCGGCGCCGCCGCCACCAGCTCCTCGCGGCTGCGCAGCCCCCGGTCGAGCAGCGCAAGGTCGAGCCGCTCGGGAGCGCTCCACCGCTGCGCCGCCCAGGCCACGATCTGCTCCGCGTCGGAGCAGTCGGCGGCCAGCGCCGGGTCGGCCGCCTGGACGTCGCGCCAGCGCTGCAGCGCCTCGGCGACCCCCTCCCGGGCGACGCGGGCCACGCCGCGCACCTTCAGCTCCTGGAGCAGCGGCCCGCGCCAGTCGACGCCCGGCGCGCAGAGGAAGCTGCGCGCGGCGAGACGGGCGATGCGCTCGTCCGCTCCGAGGCTCTCCAGCTCCCCCGCCGACAGCCAGGCCCGCTCCCAGCCACGCGCCGCGCGCGTGGCCACGAACCCGCGGCGGCGGGCGTGCTCGGCGACCACGCCGGCCAGGGCGGACTCGGTCCCCGCCTCGTCGCCGGGGTGCACGCCGCGAGACGACAGGAACTCACGCACCGCCGCCTCCCGGCGGAGATGGGCGAGCAGCTCCTCGCGCCGCAGCCCGCGCTCGGTGAGCCAGAGCACCAGCGACCCGGGGTCGAGCCGCCGCTCCTCGGCGAACTCGCGGACCATCGCCTGCCCCTCGCGCTCGGCGGGACGGGCCGGGGGCAGCGCCGCGGCGGCCAGGGTGCGCAGGGCGACGCGCCGCTGCAGGGCCGGATAGTCGACACCCAGCAGGCGGCAGAAGGTGAGCACCGCCAGGCCGGAGACGAACCCCGCGCCGTGCTCGACGCTGCCGGAGCGCTCCACCGCCCAGCGCTGCGCGTACACCGTGGCCCCCGGCCGGACCAGGCGCCCCGACCGCGGGCGCGGCGGCGCGCCGCTGCGGCGCCGCACTGCCTGCAGGCAGCCGAGCGCGTCGATGCGGGTGAGCCGCACGGTGCCCGCGCCGGCGAGCTGCTCGACCCGCCACGCCATCTCGGCGTCGAGGCCGCCCTCGACGGCGCGGCCGAGGATCTCCTCCCAGCGCCGCTGCCGGTGCGGCAGGGCGCGGGCCACGGCGACCAGCCGGTCGGCGGTCTCGGGGTCGATCAGCCCGCGGCGGCAGGCGCTGCGGCAGGTGGCGCGCACGTCGACGAGGGCGACGCCGCGGGCCGACCAGCGGCCGTCGGGACCGTCGTGCTCGACGGCGACCTCGTCGTCGGCGCCGAGAACGCCGCGGATGGCCAGGCGGGCGACCCGCCCGTAGGCGCGCATCCCCGCGGTGTGCAGCTCGGCGGCGCGGAGCGCGCCCAGGGCGCCGGCGCCCCAGACCTCCACCCCGGCGTCGAGCAGCCCGAGGATCTCCTTGTGACGGACCGCCCGGCCGCGGTCCATCAGGCCGTCGATGAGCACCACGGTGTCACCGGGCACGGCGGGCAGCCCGACCAGGTCGCCGGCGGCGACGGGGGGGTGGAGCACCGCCTCGGGCAGCACCCCGCGGACGTCGCCGCCGGTCAGCGTCGGCCCGCTGAAGACGTGGATGCGGGCGGGCATCAGGCGATGCCCGTGCCGACCAGGCCGGGCACGATCACCCGCGCCACGGGCAGGCCGACGTCGGCGCGGGAGAGATCGACGACCAGCACCGGCCCCGCTCCGCTGCGCCGCACCCGGTCCGCCACCTCGGCGACGTCGCCGGCGAAGGTCGAGCTGACCACGGTGGGGACGTCGCGCCAGGCGCGCACCGCGGGGGCGTCCTGCAGCCCGGGCATGCACGCGGCGTCGGGATCGAGGGGCAGGTCGTCCCGGGCGCCGGTGATGCGGGCCAGGCGCTCGCGTGCCGCGGCGCAGAGCGCGCGGCAGAGGGCGACCTCGCGGTCGAGGTGGCACGCGGCGGCGCGCACCGGCGGCATGTCCGGGGCCAGCAGGGTGACCTCGAACGCGGCCACCTCGGTGGGCCCGGTGACGTCGTGGATCACGGTGCGCAGGCCCGCGGCGGCGAGGCGGTCGAGCATGTGCCGGGCGTCGTCGGCGTCGACGCTGGCGGCGTCGAGGCGTGGGGCGGCGCCGGCGGCGTGGGCGCGGGCGACGCAGTCCCGTCCGACCACCTCCAGGAGGCCGTGCAGGACCGCCTCGGCGTGGGTGTTGCCGGCGGCCAGGCCGTCGCGGCTCTGCAGGAACACGGGCGGCGCCCACTCCTCGCGGACGCGCAGGTCGTGCTCGACGAGGGCGCGCGGCACCAGGGTGGTGCGGCCGGTGGCGAGGACGGTGGCGGCCACCCAGTCGAGCACCATGCCGTCGTTGAGCAGGTTGGGCGTGTGCAGCGCCAGGCCGTCCGGGTTGTAGCCAAGGCTGGCACGAACTTCGCCGAGCGAGGCCCAGCGCGGCGGCTGCGGGAGCTGTTCGGCGTGCCACAGCTCCAGCGCGGCCATGGCGGCGCCGACCCGGGCCAGCTGTGGCGTCACCCCGGCGGCGACGGTCACCGCCAGGCTCTGCGACTGCGGGCGCACCGCCTGCGCGCAGGGGATGCCGACGTCGTCGAGGCGGGTGACGTCGGCGACGCGGGTGATGCCGGCGTGGCGCAGCAGCGGGGCGAGGCGTGACCAGGTGTCGTCGGGAGCGCAGGCGCGATGGGTGGCGCGGAACCAGGCCTTCGAGCCGGTCCGTGCCGGTACCGCCAGCGCCGTCATGGTCAACCCCCTCTGCACCCCTGGCGCGGTGCGGTGCACGGCGAACCCGGCCCTGCCTCCACGCGCATGTGCACAGTGTCGCAACACCCGGCTGGCAATCCAATGGCGCCAGGTAGCAGCGTCCCGACGGCTGGATGAAGGGCTGTTAAGCGGCGCGCCGGAGCCCGCCGCGCCCTACGCGACCGCGCGTTTGCCGGGCTGGAAGTACAGCTCTTCGCGGACGTCCTTGTGGTCGTACCCGCGGCGGCGCATGATGCCCCGCACGGTGGCGATCATCTCCGGGTGCCCGCAGAGATAGGCGACGGAGTTCTGCGGCGTCGCACCGGAGGCGTCGGCGTGCTTGCGCACCACGTCCTCGGCGCGGCCCAGCTCGCCCGTCCACTCCGGGTCCTCCCAGGGGCGGGACACGCTGGGCACGTAGGTGAGCCAGGGCAGCTCGGCGTCCAGGGAGAGCAGCTCGTCGAGGTAGCTCAGCTCCTCGGAGCGGCTGCCCGCCTGGATGAGCAGCACCTGCGGCGCGCGCATCGTGGCGTCGGCGGCAAGCAGGCGCTTGGTGGTGCGCACCATGCTGACGTACGGCGCCACCCCGGTGACGGTGGAGACCAGCAGGTGATGGGTGCGCTCCTCGCGCTTGTCGAGGACGAACAGCCCCTTGGCGCGCTTGCGCATCATGATCTCGTCGCCGACACCCTTCTCGTAGAGGAGTGGTGTCAGCGCACCCTCGGGGACCAGCTCGAAGAAGAACTCGATGGTCTCCTCCTCGGGGTCGGAGACGATCGAGTAGGCCCGCTCCACCAGCTTCGCGCCCTGGGGCACGCCGAGGGTGGCGTACTGCCCGGGGCTGAAGGGGAAGGGCTCCTCGTGGCGGACGCGGATCGACCACAGGTCCGGAGTGTGGTCACGCCTCTCGACGACGACCACGGAGGTGTGCTTTCCCTCGGCTGGCATCGAGCCGACATTCTGGCACGGGACATGCCGGTGCAACCGGCGCGCTGCCGAGAGGCGGCCGCCGCAACAGTGTGCGGCGGCCGCCCCGTTGGGTCAGGTCGGCAGGATGCGCCGCTTGAAGCTGGCGTTGGTCACATCCGCGAACGACGCGTACATCGCCGCCACGGCGGTGGCGATGCCCAGGTAGCCGCCGATGTGGTTCCAGGTTTCGCTGCCGCCCCAGGCGCCGATGCAGAGCCCGAAGAAGGTCAGCGTCAGGAGTGCGAAGACGGCCTGCACCGCACGCGCCCCCGCCAGCGAGGCGATGAACATGTACGCGGTGAACAGGCCCCAGCCGAAGAGGTAGAGGCCGGTGATCTGTCCCGCCTCACCGGCGCCGCCGTCCTTGATCACGCTCGGCAGGAACTGGGTGACCAGCAGCCAGAAGCTGATCCAGAACGCGCCGTAGGACGTGAACGCGGTGGCGGCGAAGGTGTTGCCGCGGCGGAAGGCCCACATGCCGGCGAGAAGCTGTGCCGAGCCGCCGAAGGCGACGGCCATGGCCAGCACGGCCGGGGTGGCCGCGGCGCCGATCCATCCCGCGTTGACCGCGGAGAGCATCAGCGTGGTGAAGCCGAAGGCTGCCAGGCCCAGCGGAGCGGGGTCCGCGATCAGCCCGGCGGCGGATACCGATGACGGGGCCTGTCCCTCCGCGCTGGGCTGGACGGGAACCGTACCCTGGGTTTGCGAGGTTGCCATGGTTGCCATGGGTGACGTGCTGCCTCCCAATGCAGTGGATGGGTGCTGTTGAACGGAAGCTCAACCTCCCTTCCGATGGAACCTGCGTCCGTCTGCACGCGGGCGTAGGGGATTCACTGTTCCTTCGATTCCTCCTCCTTGGCGCGCTGCTGCAGCTCCGAGACGATGCTCGGGTCGGCGAGGGTGGTGGTGTCGCCGAGCTGTCGCTGCTCGGCGATGTCGCGCAGCAGGCGGCGCATGATCTTGCCGCTGCGCGTCTTGGGGAGGTCCGGGGTGAAGCCGATCGACTTGGGCATGGCGATCTTGCCGATCAGCTTGGCGACGTGCTCGCGCAGCTCGGCGATCAGCTCGGTCGACTCGTCGTAGCCGCCGCGCAGGGTGACGAACGCGGCGATGGCCTGCCCCGTGTCCGGGTCGGACTTGGCCACAACCGCCGCCTCGGCGACCGCCGGATGGTCGACCAGCGCCGACTCCACCTCGGTGGTGCTGATGCGGTGCCCGGCCACGTTCATGACGTCGTCGACGCGGCCCATGAACCAGAAGTAGCCGTCCTCGTCGATGCGGGCGCCGTCGCCGGCGAAGTACTTGTCGCCGTACTTGGTCCAGTAGGTCTGCTTGTAGCGCTCGTCGTCGCCCCAGATGCCGCGCAGCATGCCCGGCCAGGGGCGCTTGAGGACGACGTAGCCGCCACCGCCGAGGGGCACGTCGTTGCCCTGCTCGTCGACCACCCCCGCGCTGACGCCCGGCAGCGGCTTGGTCGCCGATCCCGGCTTGGTGGTGGTGACGCCCGGCAGCGGCGAGATCATGATGCCGCCCGTCTCCGTCTGCCACCAGGTGTCGACCACCGGGGTGCGGCCGCCGCCGATGTTCTCGCGGTACCACATCCAGGCCTCGGGGTTGATCGGCTCGCCGACGGTGCCGAGGACGCGCAGCGACGAGAGGTCGTGCTGCTGGGGATGCTCCGCGCCCCACTTCATGAAGGTGCGGATGGCGGTGGGCGCGCAGTACAGGACGGTGACGCCGTACTTCTCCACGATCGACCACCAGCGGTCGCGACCCGGGTAGTCCGGCGTGCCCTCGTACATCACGCTGGTGACGCCGTTGCCGAGCGGGCCGTAGACGATGTACGAGTGGCCGGTGACCCAGCCGATGTCGGCGGCGCACCAGTACACCGTGTCCGGCTGGATGTCGAACACGTAGTCGTGGGTGAACATGGTGTAGAGGTGGTAGCCGGCGGTGGTGTGCTTGATGCCCTTGGGCTTGGCGGTGGTGCCGCTGGTGTAGAGGGTGAACAGGAGGTCCTCGGACTCCATGTGCTCGGGCTCGCACGTCGCCGGCTGGTCCTCGATGAGCTCGTGGTACCAGTGGTCACGCCCCGCCCTCATCTCGATGGGGCCGCCGGTGCGGCGCACCACCACGACGCTCTCGATGCTCGGCGACTGGGCCACGGCCTCGTCGGTGCTGGCCTTGAGGGGGACGCGGTTGCCGCGGCGCCAGCCCTCGTCGGCGGTGATGATGGCCTTCGCCCCGGCGTCGTTCATGCGGTCGCGCACGGCGTCGGCGCTGAAGCCGCCGAAGACCACCGAGTGCGGCGCACCGATGCGCGCGCAGGCCAGCATGGCGACGGGGAGCTCGGGGATCATCGGCAGGTAGATGCCCACCCGGTCGCCGCGCTGGATGCCCAGCGACTTCAGCGCGTTGGCGAACTTGCAGACCTCCTCCAGCAGCTCCCGGTAGGTGACCGTCCGCGTGTCGCCGGGCTCGCCCTCCCAGTGGTAGGCGACCTTCGCTCCGTGGCCCGCCTCGACGTGGCGGTCGAGGCAGTTGTAGGAGACGTTGGTCTGGCCGCCCGTGAACCATTTCGCGAACGGCAGATCCCACTCGAGAACCTTGTCGAACGGTTTGAACCAGGTGATGTACTTCTCCGCCTGGCGCTTCCAGAAGGCCTCGACGTCGGCCTCCGCTTCGCGGTGGAGGCTGTCGTCGGTGACCCTGGCCCCGCTGCGGAACTCCTCCGACGGCGGGAAGGCCCGGTTCTCCGCCAGCAGGGTGTCGATGGTCTTTGCCTGCACGGCCACAGGTGAACCTCCGAGCTCCGTGATGCTGCCTGGCGTCCATGATGTGCCGGTCGTTCGGCAAAGACAAGAATCCGAACCTGAAGGGCTTGGTTTCGCGCCCGGCCGCCCGATCCGCCAGAATCACCGGCTCCGTGCGTTCAATCCACGTGACCGGAATCCCCCAGCCCTGCACTCGGTACTGCGCCTGCGGTCGCTGCTACAGCCCCCGCTCGATCGTGGGCGACTGGCTGCGCCACCACGCCGGTGCCGGGGCGCGCTGGCTTCGCCGCAGCGTGCTGCGCCGGCCCGCCCGCTTCCGCCGGCTCCCCGGCGGCGGGGTCGCCGTGCCCGACTGGGTCGTCGAGCTGCTCGGCCAGGGTCAGTCCGGCGGCACCTGGTAGGACGTCGCCAGGTAGTCGTCGAGCATCCGGGAGGCGGTGAAGCACTCCACGGCGGTGCGCAGGGAGGCGCGCACCCGGGCCACCCAGCGCAGCGGCACCCCGTCGGCGTCGCGCTCGTGGAAGTCCGGCACCACCTCCGTCTCCAGGATGTCGTAGAGCTGGGTGGCGTCGTGGGCGTCCTGGTCGGCGGAGCTGGCGTTGGGCGGGGTGCCGATGCCCCAGCCGTTCTCCCCGTTCCATGCCTCCTCCCACCAGCCGTCGAGCACGCTGAGGTTGAGGCCGCCGTTCAGGGCCGACTTCATCCCGCTGGTGCCGCTGGCCTCGAGCGGCGGCCGGGGCACGTTGACCCAGACGTCGCAGCCGGCCACAAGGCGCCGGGCCATGGCCAGGTCGTAGTCCTCGAGGAAGGCCACCCGCCCGGCCACGAAGGGAGCCTCCTTGAGCTCGAAGAGCTGCTGGACGATGCGCTTGCCGTCGACGTCGGCGGGATGGGCCTTGCCCGCCAGGACGATCTGCACCGGCCGCGCGCCGGCGATCAGGGCCAGGGCGCGGGCGGCGTCGTGGACGATGAGGTGGAGGCGCTTGTAGGTGGCCAGGCGGCGGGCGAAGCCGAGGGTGAGCACGCGCGGGTCGAAGCTCAGCGCGGCGGCCTGGACGTAGTCGGTGCGCTCCCCGCGGGCGAGGCGGTCGGCGACGCTGCGGTCTCGGACGTAGTCGACCAGCCGGGCACGGAGCTCGTTCCGCACCGCCCACAGCTCCCGGGCCGGGATGGCCTCGATGCCCGCGCCCACCTGCGGGTCGCCCGAGCGGTGCCACCAGTCGGCGCCGAGATGGCGGTCGAGCAGGGCGCGCATCGGCGGGGCCATCCAGGTGGGCAGGTGCACCCCGTTGGTGACGTGGCGGATGGGCACGCCCTCGACGTCGCTGCCAGGGAAGAGCTCCTGCCACATGGCGCGGGACACGACGCCGTGGCGCCGGCTCACCGCGTTGCTGGCCCGGCTGAGGCGGATGCCCAGGGGGGTGAGGCCGAGGCCCTCGTTCTCGTCGTCGGGATGGACGCGGCCGAGGCGGAGCACGGCGTCCTCCTCGCCGCCGAGGCGCAGCGGCAGGTCGCCGAGCACGCCGGTCAGCTCGCCGAGGTTGTACGCCTCGTTCCCCGCCGCCACCGGCGTGTGGGTGGTGAAGACCGTGCGGCGACGGGCGGCGCCGAGCGCCTCGTCTAGCGCCGCGCCGGCGGCCACCGCCTCGCGGGCCAGCTCCACCGGGGCGAAGGCGGCGTGGCCCTCGTTGAGGTGGACCACGCTCGGGTCGACCCCCAGCGCCCGGAGCGCGAGGACGCCGCCGACGCCGAGCACCGCGTACTGGGCGAGGCGGGTCTCCCGGTCGGCGACGTAGAGGCGGGCGGTGATCCAGCGGTCGATGCGGGAGTTGTCGGGGTGGTCGGTGTCGAGGAGGTAGAGCGGCACCCGACCGACGTCGACCCGCCACATCTGCACCAGCACGTCGTGGCCCCGGATGGGCACGGTGACGGTGAGCGGGCGCCCCTCGGCGTTGCTGACCAGCGCAGCGGGGAGCCGCTCCGGGTCGAGGTCGAGCCAGTGCTCGTGCTGCCAGCCGCTCTGGTCGATGCGCTGCCGGAAGTAGCTCTGCCGGTAGAGCAGGCCGACCCCGACCATGGGCAGGGCGTGGTCCGACGCCTCCTTGAGCATGTCGCCGGCGAGCACGCCGAGGCCGCCGGAGTAGATGGCCAGGCTGGGGTGGATGCCGTACTCGGCGCAGAGGAAGGCGACGGGGCGGTCCGGCCGGACCGGGCCGGGCAGCGGCGGCCGGCTGAGGTCGGCGTCGAGCTCGGCGGCCAGCTCCTGCCAGCGGGAGTCCTGGGCGGCCCGCTCCAGCGCGGGCAGGGACGCCTCCTGGAGGAGGCGGACCGGGTTGTCGGCGGCGGTCTCCCAGCGGTGCGGGTCGATCGAGCGGAAGGCGGCGTCGCCGCCGACCATCCAGGACCAGCGGTAGTTGTAGGCGAGGCGGGCTGCGGGGGCGAGCCCCTCGGGGAGGCGGGCGGCGAGGTCGGCCACCGCGCGGGCGATGTCGGACGAACCGTCGAAGCTCACGGCGCCCCACGGTAACGCCGCCGGCCCTGCTCGCGCGAGCGCCTCGGCTGCGCGCGGCTGCAACCCGTGCCATCATGGCCGGCCGCATGCCCGACACCACACGGTCGCTCTGGCGGCACCCCGACTTCCTCAAGCTCTGGGCAGGACAGTCGATCTCCCAGCTCGGCAGCCAGGTCAGCCTGCTGGCCATCCCGCTGACGGCGGTGGTGACCCTCGGCGCCAACGCCTTCCAGGCGGGCCTGCTGGGAACGTTCGAGTTCCTCCCCTTCCTCCTCGTCGGTCTGCCAGCCGGCGTGTGGGTGGACCGCATGGCGCGGCGGCCGGTGCTGATCCTCGCCGACGTGGGCCGCTGCATCGCGCTGGCCACCATCCCCGTCGCCGCCGGCTTGCACGGGCTTCACATGGCGCAGCTCTACGCGGTGTCCTTCGTCGTCGGCGTGCTCACGGTGTTCTTCGACGTCGCCTACCAGTCGTACCTGCCCTCGCTGGTGGAGCGCGAGCAGCTCGTCGACGGCAACGGGAAGCTGGAGTTCTCTCGCGCCACGGCGCAGATCGTCGGGCCGGGCCTGGGCGGCGCGCTCGTCGGCCTGGTGACCGCGCCGGTCGCGATCGCGGCCGATGCGGCGTCGTACGTGGCCTCGGTGTTCTCGCTGCTGTTGATCCGCAGACCGGAGGAGGTGGAGCCGCGGGAGTCGCGGCGCGGGATGCGCGCCGAGCTGGGCGAGGGCCTGCGCTACGTCTGGCGGCACCCGCTGCTGCGTCCCATCGCCATGTGCACCGGGATCGGCAACTTCTTCGGCAACATGGCCATGGCGGTGCTCATCCTCTTCGCGGTGCGCGAGCTGGGCATGAGCCCTGCCCTGATCGGTCTCGCCTTCAGCGTCGGCAGCATCGGCGCGCCGATCGGAGCCGCCCTGTCGGGACGCATCGCCGCGCGCATCGGAGCGGGGCACACCATCATCCTCGCCGCCGTGATGTTCGCGGTGAACTGGATGTTCCCGCCGCTGGCGACGCACGGAACCGCGCTGGTCATGCTGATCGTGGCCGGTCTGCTCGGCTCCACCTTCGGAGTCATGTACAACATCACCCAGGTCAGCCTGCGGCAGGCGATCGCGCCGCGACGCATCCAGGGACGCATGAACGCGACGATGCGATTCCTCGTCTGGGGCACGATCCCGCTGGGGACGTTCACCGGCGGCGTGCTGGGGTCGACGCTGGGGTTGCGCACGGCGCTGTGGGTCGGCGCCGGGGGGCAGTTCCTCGCCCTCATCCCACCGCTGCTGTCCCCCGTGCCGCGGGTGCGCAGCATCGCGGCCGCTGTCGAGGAGTACGCGGGTCTCTCGGCGCGCTCAGACGCGCGCCAAACGGGGGAAGCAGATCTTCCCCCGGCCCCCTTCTCGGCGGGCTGAAGCCCGCCGGGGGCTTCGCTCCTAGCCCGCTCCGCGCTTGCGCTCCTTGATGCGGGCGTCGGCGCTGAGGATGCGCTTGCGCAGGCGCAGCGAGGGCGGGGTGACCTCGACCAGCTCGTCGTCCTCGATGAAGTCGAGGGACTCCTCCAGCGACATGCGGCGCGGGGGGACGAGCTTGACGGTCTGGTCCTCGGTGGAGGATCGGATGTTGGTCTTCTGCTTCTGCTTGGTGACGTTGACGGCGAGGTCGCCTGGACGGCGGTTGAGCCCGACGATCATGCCCTCGTAGACCGGCGTTCCAGGACCGACGAACGGCTGCCCCCGCTCCTGCAGACCGAGCAGTCCATAGGCGACGGCGACGCCGTCCTGGGAGGCGGTGAGGACGCCGTTGCGGGCGCTGCGCGGCAGCGGACGCCAGCGCTCCCAGCCGAGCAGGCGGGTGGCCATCACCCCGGTGCCCCGCGTCAGGGTGAGCAGGATGCTGCGCAGGCCGATCAGCGCACGCGTCGGCGCGACGTAGGTCAGCCGCACGCCGCCGCCCGCGTCGGTGCGCATCGACTGCAGCTGCGCACCGCGCGAGCCGAGCGCCTCGGTCACCGCGCCGACGTGCTCCGCGCCGCAGTCGATGAGGCACTCCTCCACCGGCTCGACGCGATGGCCGTCGACCTCGCGCGTGATCACCGCGGGGCGCGAGACCTCGAACTCGTAGCCCTCCCGCCGCATCGTCTCGATGAGGATGGCGAGGTGCAGCTCGCCGCGGCCGCTCACCTCGAAGATGTCGGCGGTGGGGCCGTCGGCGACGCGCAGGGCGACGTTGGTGAGCAGCTCGCGCTCCAGGCGCGCGCGCAGCTGGCGCGACGTCGAGGACAGCGTCGCCTCGCGCCCCGCGAAGGGCGAGGCGTTGACGCTGAACTGCATGCGCAGTGTCGGCTCTCCGACCTCGAGGCGGGGCAGCGCCTCCGGCGTGTCGGCGTCGGCGATGGTGTCGCCGATGGCCACGTCGGGCAGCCCGGTGACGATGACGATCTCCCCCGCCGACGCCGACTCCACCGGCAATCGCTCCAGCGCCTCGACGGCGAGCACCTGGCCGACGCGCTGGCGCAGCGACACGCCCTCGGCGGTGCACAGCACCACCGCCATCCCGGGCGCGATCGACCCGCGGACGACGCGACCGATGGCCATGCGCCCGCGGTAGGAGTCGTGGTCGAGCGCGCTGACCAGGAGCTGCAGCGGCCCGTGCAGGGCCCGCGGCGGCGGGACCTGCTCCAGCACGGTGTCGAGCAGCGGCTCCAGGGTGGTGCCGTCGACGCGCAGGTCGAGCGTCGCGGTGCCCTCGCGGCCGTTGGTGTAGACCACCGGTGCGTCGAGCTGCTCGGCGTCGGTGGCCAGCTCCAGGAGCAGGTCGTGCACCGCCTCGACGGTCTCGTCGGGACGTGCGTTGGCGCGGTCGATCTTGTTGACGACGATGATGGGGCGAAGCCCGAGCGCCAGTGCCTGGCGCAGCACCACGCGCGTCTGCGGCATCGGGCCCTCGGCGGCGTCGACGAGCAGCAGGCACCCGTCGGCCATGCCCAGCACGCGCTCCACCTCGCCGCCGAAGTCTGCGTGCCCCGGCGTGTCGATGATGTTGAGCTTCACCCCCCGGTAGCGCACCGAGGTGTTCTTGGCCAGGATGGTGATGCCCTTCTCGCGCTCCAGGTCGTTGGAATCCATGATCAGCTCGCCGACCTGCTCGTGCTCGGCGAACACCCGCGACTGCTTCAGCAGGGCGTCGACCAGCGTGGTCTTGCCGTGGTCGACGTGGGCGATGATGGCCACGTTGCGGAGATCGCCGCGGACCTCCATGCCCGGCTGCGCGCCTACTGCGATTCCTGCACGGTGACGCTCTGCATCACGTCACCCATCTGGATCGCGAGGGCCACGTCGATCCCCTTGGTCACCTGCCCGAAGAGGTTGTACTGCTTGGGCAGCGTCGTGTCGTTGGCGATGCAGACGAAGAACTGTGAGCCGTTGGTGTTGGGGCCGGCGTTGGCCATGGCCACGCAGCCCGTGGTGTAGTCGCCCTGCACCGGCTCGTCGGCGAACTCGTAGCCGGGGCCGCCGCTGCCGTCGCCCTTGGGGTCGCCGCCCTGGATGACGAAGCCCGGCACCACGCGGTGGAACTTGAGCCCGTCGTAGAAATGGTTGCGGGCGAGCACCACGAAGTTGTTCACCGTCTTGGGCGCCAGCTTGGGCTCCAGGCAGAGGACGATGTCGCCCCGGTCGGTCTTGATGGTGACCAGGTAGAGCTTGGAGGTGTCGATCTGCATGGCCGGCGCCGACGAGTAGGCGTGCAGGTCGCTCGGCGCGTCCTTGGGCTGCAGCGGGCTGCCGAACTGCGCCGTGCTGCAGGGAGTCGCCGCGCCGGCCGCGGTCCCGCCGCCACCGCTCACCGTGCTCGACTCGACGGCGGAGCTGGATGCGCCGGAGGGGCTGGAGGCGCTGGACGAGCTGCCCGACTGCGACGTGCCCGTGCTCCCGCAGGCGGCCAGGAGGGCGGCACCGGCGAGCAGGAGGGCGCGCAGCGGGCGCGGGGACGGCACGGCCATGGCGCCGAACCATACCGTGCGCGGCGACGCCGGCGGACTCCGGCCCCGCAGGACCGCCCTGACCGGCGGGCACCAGGTGATAGCCTCGTCCAGAGGAACGGGAGCAGGGGCGTCACGACTGATCGTCCAGACGGTTGGAGGGTGTGCCCATGACCCGCCGGCACGCCAGGTCCGGCATCCGCGCCGGAGCAGCCCGCCTGCTCGCCGTCGCCACCAGCGGCGGCGCGGCGGCCCTGCTCCTGCGCGCATGGCGGCGCCGGGAGCGGCTCGAAGGCCAGGACGTCGTCGACCTCCTCCTCTCCCGGCACCGCGAGACCGAGCAGCTCATCGAGGAGTACGAGCGGTCCACCGCGGTTCCCGAGGTGCGCCGGGCGGCCCTGCGCGAGCTGCGGCGGCGCCTCTCGATCCACGAGGCGGTGGAGGAGCAGCTGGTCCATCCCCTGGTGAGGCGGCAGCTTCCCGACGGCCATCGCCTGGCGGCGCAGGTGCTGGCGGAGGAGCGGCAGGCCAAGCAGCTCCTCGCCGCCATCGAGGACGCCGAGCCAGGCGGCGACGACCGCGAGGAGCTGGTGCGCCGCCTCGTCGAGGGTGTCCGCGAGCACGCCCACACCGAGGAGACGCTGCTCTTCCCCGCGCTGCGGCTCCACCTCGGGCCTCGCGAGCGGATGCGGCTCGGGGCGATGGTGGAGCGCGCCGAGCGGCTGGCGCCGACCCACCCCCACCCGCACGCGCCAGGCTCGGTGGGGATCCCGGTCGTCGGCGTCCTCGACCGGGCGCGCGACCGCGTCCGCCACGGCTCGCCGCCCCGCTGAAGCCCTCACCCCGCCGGGCAGAGGAGGCGGCGGCCGGGGGACCACCAGCCTCCCTGCCGTGGAGTGGGAGTTGCCGTCCGTTGCGCCGAGTGTGCCCTGCCACCGGTTGAGAGGGGGTGTGCACGGCGTTAAGAGGTGTGGGCGGCGACGCTAGGATTCGCCACCGGCATGGCAGCGCTGCGGGTGGTCCTGGGACACGGCGCGTCGGGGACGGCGGCCTCGATGCGCCCGCACGTTCGCGGCCTGGAGGCGCGCGGCATCGCCGCCGAGGCGATCGACCTCCCCAAGGGGAGGGCGGAGCGGGCGCTTCCGGTGTTCGCCCGGCGCGTCGCGGCGGATCCCGGTGGGTTCGTCGTCGGCGGCCACAGCTTCGGCGGCCGCGTCGCCTCGATGCTGGCGGCGGAGACGCCGGTGGGTGGGCTGGTGCTGCTGTCGTATCCGCTCCACCGGCCCGGGCATCCCGAGGACCTGCGCGTCGAGCACTGGCCGCGCATCGCCTGTCCGGTGCTGCTCCTCTCCGGGGAGTCCGATCCCTTCGCCCGCGTCGACCTGCTGCGCGCGAACGTCCCGCTGCTGCGTGACGCGACGCTGCACACCTATCCGGGCGTGCAGCACGGCCTCCTCCCCGTGCTCGACGACGCCCTCGACCGTGTCGCGGAGTTCGTGCGCTCGCTGTAGCCGCAGGACCGGGCGAAGCTGACCTTCGGCCCGCCTCCGCGCAGCGGACGGCCCGCCGCATCGGTGACCTTCGCCGCTGGCGCTGCCGGCCGTCCCATGCCGATGCTGTGGCATGCGCCCGCATCCTCACATGGCCACCATCGACGGCAACGAGGCCGCCGCCCGGGTCGCCCACCGGCTCAGCGAGGTGGTGGCGATCTACCCCATCACCCCCGCCTCCGCGATGGGCGAGCTGGCCGACGCGTGGTCGGCGTCGGGCCGCACCAACCTGTGGGGCGCCGTCCCCGCGGTCGTGGAGATGCAGAGCGAGGGTGGGGCGGCGGGCGCGGTGCACGGGGCGCTGCTCAGCGGCGCGCTGGCGACGACGTTCACCGCCTCGCAGGGCCTCCTGCTGATGCTGCCCAACATGTTCAAGATCGCTGGCGAGCTGACGCCCGCCGTGATCCACGTGGCGGCGCGCACCGTCGCAACGCATGCCCTCTCCATCTTCGGGGACCACAGCGACGTCATGGCCGCGCGCGCGACAGGGTGGGCGATGCTCTGCGCCTCGTCGGTGCAGGAGGCCCACGACTTCGCTCTGGTCGCACACGCGGCCACGCTGCGGGCGCGCGTGCCCTTCCTGCACTTCTTCGACGGCTTCCGCACCTCGCACGAGGTCAACACCGTCGCCCTGCTCGACGACGGCGACCTGCGCGCGCTGGTGCCCGACGCGCTGGTGGAGGAGCACCGCGCGCGCGGGCTCTCCCCGCTGCATCCCGTGCTGCGCGGCTCCGCGCAGAACCCCGACGTGTTCTTCCAGGCGCGCGAGGCCTCGAACCCCTGGTACGACGCCGTGCCGTCGCTGGTCGACGGCGTGATGCGCGAGCTGGAGGAGCGCACCGGTCGCGCGTACCACCTCTGCGACTACTACGGAGCGGACGACGCCGAGCGCGTGGTGGTGGTGATGGGCTCCGCCACGGGCGCGCTCCAGGACGCGGTCGACGCGCTCACCGCGCGCGGCGAGAAGGTCGGCGTGCTCACGGTGCGCCTCTTCCGTCCCTTCCCCGCCGAGGCCCTCCTCGCGGCGCTGCCGATCTCGGTCCGGCGGCTTGCCGTGCTCGACCGCACCAAGGAGCCGGGCGCGCTCGGCGAGCCGCTCTACCAGGACGTGGTCACCGCCCTGGCCGCGGACACGATGCGCGAGGGCGGCTCGATGCCGCTGGTGGTGGGCGGGCGCTACGGCCTCTCCTCCAAGGAGTTCACGCCGTCGATGGCGGCAACCGTCTTCGCCGCCCTTGCGCTGCCCCGCCCGCGGAACGGCTTCACCGTCGGCGTCGTCGACGACGTCACCGGCCGTTCCCTCGACGTCGACGAGTCGCTGGTGCCGGAACCCAACGGGGTGCAGCGCGCGGTGTTCTTCGGGCTGGGCAGCGACGGCACGGTCGGCGCCAACAAGGCGGCGGTGAAGATCATCGGCGAACAGGGGGGGCTGCAGGCGCAGGCGTACTTCGTCTACGACTCCAAGAAGTCGGGCACCGCCACCGTCTCGCACCTGCGCTTCGGCACCGCGCCGATCCGCGCCACGTACCAGGTGCGCCAGGCGCAGTTCGTCGCCTGCCATCAGTTCCTCCTGCTCGACCGCATCGACGTGCTCGACGTCGCCGCGCCCGGCGCGACCTTCCTGCTCAACAGCCCGTACGACGCGGCCTCGGTGTGGCCGCACCTGCCGGTCGAGGTGCGGGAGCAGATCGTCGGCAAGGGGCTGCGCTTCTTCGTCGTCGACGCCGCGGCCGTCGCGCGCGACGCCGGGTTGGGGGGACGGATCAACACGGTCCTGGCCACCTGCTTCTTCGAGCTGAGCGGGATCATCCCGGCGGAGCAGGCGGTGGCGGCGCTCAAGGCGCGGGTGCGCGAGGTCTACGCGGCCAAGGGGGAACGGGTGGTGCGGGCCAACGACGACGCCATCGACGCCGCGCTGGCGGGCCTGGCGCAGGTGGCGGTGCCGGCACAGGCGGGCGGCGGGCTGCACCGCCGTCCGCCCGTGCCGGCGGACGCGCCCGCGTTCGTGCGCGAGGTGCTCGGCCCCATCATGGCGGGGCACGGCGACGAGCTGCCGGTCAGCGCGCTGCCGCCGGACGGCAGCTTCCCCACCGCCACCTCGCGCTGGGAGCGACGCGACATCGCCGCCGAGCTGCCCGTCTGGGATCCCGCGATCTGCATCGACTGCGCGAAGTGCGCGCTGGTCTGCCCGCACGCGGCCCTGCGCATGAAGGTGTACGACCCGGCTGCGCTCGACGCCGCGCCCGAGGGCTTCCAGTCGAAGCCCTGGCGCAGCAAGGAGCAGCCCGGCATGGTGATGACCATCGCCGTGTCGCCGCAGGACTGCACGGGCTGCGGCATCTGCGCGGACTACTGCCCGGCGCACTCCAAGGTCGACCCGGCGCACTGCTCGGTGGAGATGGCCCCCGTCGAAACCCAGCGCGACGCCGCGCTGCGCCGCTGGGAGTTCTTCGAGACGCTGCCCGAGATGTCGCGCGCCGAGGTGCGGGTGAGCACCATCAAGGGATCGCAGATGGTGCAGCCGCTCTTCGAGTTCCCCGGCGCCTGCGCCGGCTGCGGCGAGACGCCATATCTCAAGCTGCTGAGCCAGATGTTCGGCGACCGCATGGTGGTGGCCAACGCCACCGGCTGCTCCTCCATCTACGGCGGCAACCTGCCGGCGACACCCTGGAGCGTCGACCGCTTCGGACACGGACCCGCCTGGGCCAACTCGCTGTTCGAGGACAACGCCGAGTTCGGCTACGGGATGCGGATCGCCCTCGACCAGCGTGCCGAGCAGGCGCGAGCGTTGCTGCAGGAGATGTCAGGAACGGTGGATGCGGCGCTGGTCGCGGGGCTGCTCGACGCCGACCAGGGCGACGAGACGGGCGTGGCCATGCAGCGCCTGCGCGTCGCCGAGCTGCAGCACTCGCTGGCGGACGTGGACGACCCCCGGGCGCGCCGGCTGTCGAGCCTCGCCGACGCGCTGGTGCGCACCAGCGTGTGGATCGTCGGCGGCGACGGCTGGGCCTACGACATCGGCTTCGGCGGCCTCGACCACGTGCTCGCCTCGGGCCGCGACGTCAACGTCCTGGTGCTCGACACCGAGGTGTACTCGAACACCGGCGGCCAGGCCTCGAAGTCGACGCCGCGCGGCGCCGTCGCCAAGTTCGCCGCGGGCGGCAAGCGCACGGCCAAGAAGGACCTGGGCATGATCGCGGCGATGTACGGCGACGTGTACGTCGCCCAGGTGGCCATGGGTGCGGACAACGCGCAGACGGTGCGCGCCTTTGCCGAGGCCGACGCGCACCGCGGGCCGTCGCTGGTCATCGCCTACTCGCACTGCATCGAGCACGGCATCGACATGGCCACCGGCATGTCGCACCAGAAGGAGGCGGTGGACAGCGGGTACTGGCCGCTCTGGCGCTGGGTGCCCGGCGGCGACGAAGCGGTGCACCCGCTGCACATCGACTCGCGACACCCCGTCATCCCGCTGCGCCAGTTCGAGGACCGCGAGACGCGCTTCACCTCGCTGCGCCGCCACCACGCCGGCGAGGCCGACGAGCTGCTCCACGAGGCGGAGCACGACATCGCCGAGCGCTGGCACGTCTACGAGCAGATGACCGCCGTGGAGCACGACGCGGAGGAGTCCCCATGACCGCGGCCACCGTTGCGCAATGGCGCGAGCTGTACGCCGAGGTCGTCGATCCCGGCCTGTGCATGGGCTGCGCCGCCTGCGTCGTCGCCTGCCCGCGCGGCGTGCTCGCCTACGCCGGCGAGCGGCCGGTGCAGACGGACGCGGAGAGCGGTGCGGACGGCTGCCGCTTCGGCGACGCGGGATGCACGGTGTGCGCCAAGGCCTGCGCCCGGCTGCGGCCGCAGACGGTGATGCTGGAGAGCGCCGTGATGGGCCGCGCCCACCGCGACGATGAGCCGGCGGGCGTGGCCCGCAGCGTGGTGGCGGCGCGCGGCGCCTCGCCCGCCGTGCACGCGGCCGGACAGGACGGCGGCTTCGTCACCGCGCTGCTCGGCTGGGCGCTGGAGCACGAGCTGATCGACGGCGCGGTGGTGTCCGGCGTCGATCCCACTGCGCCGCTGCTGCCCGTGCCGGTGCTGGCGACGACGCCGGCAGACCTTCTGGCGGCGGCGCGCTCGCGCTACACGTACTCCGCGAACCCGCTGCTGCTGCGCGACGTCCCGCCAGCGCGACGGGTCACCCTGGTGGGCACGCCCTGCCAGGTCAGCGCGGTGCGGCGCGCCCAGGCGTCGGGCCTGAAGCGCTTCCGCTCCGTCGTCTTCACGGTGGGGCTGATGTGCAGCGAGGCCTTCACCGTCGAGGGGTTCCTGCACGGCGTGCTGGAGTCGCGCCTCGGCATCGACCTGCGTGACGTGGCCAAGGTCAACATCAAGGGGCGCGTGCTGGTGAGCGTCCCCCCGGGACGGGAGGGACGGTTGCGCCAGGGCGCAATCCCCGGCAGCGCCGCGCGGATCGCCGCGCCCGGGCTGGTCGAGGTGCCGCTCAAGGAGTGCAAGCCCTTCGCCCGCGAGGCCTGCCACCACTGCCCCGACTTCGCCGCCGAGCTGGCCGACGTCAGCGCCGGCGGGCTGGGGCTGGACGGCTGGACGATCGCCATGGCGCGCACCGGCATCGGCGAGGACTGGCTGCACGGCGCCGCCTTCGAGGGCGCCGTCGAGCTCCGCGACGCGGGCGACTTCCCCGAGGCGCTGGCGGTGCGCGACCGCCTGGCGGCGGCGCAGCGGCGGCGGCCGGCGAAGCACGCGGCGCTGCCCGCCTGACGCCGCCCTCAGCGCCGCACGTCGAACTCCAGCTCCAGCACCGACGCCGCGCCGCGGTGGACGCGGTGCCGCGGCCAGCGGGTGCGGATGAGGGTGAGCATCCGGTGGTTGTCCGCCAGGACCGAGGCGCGCAGCCGCGCGACGCCCTCCTCGGCGGCACGCAGGGCGACGTACTCCAGCAGCGCCGCACCCAGCCCGCGCCCCTGGTGCTCGTCGACGACGGTGACGCTCACCTCGGCGACGGTGGGCTCGGCGGGGTCGCGGACGAAGCGGCCGACCGCGATGCCCTCGCCGGTGGCGAGGTCGGTGGCGCAGATGGCCTCGTGGTCGTGGTGGTCGACCTCGAGGAAGTAGTGCAGCTCCCGCTCGGTGAGCAGGGCCTTCGGCGAGAAGAAGCGCATGTAGCGCGACGCGGAGCCGAGGTGCTCGAAGCCGCGCAGGTAGACCTCCCGGTCGCTGGGCCGCAGCGGCCGGAGGAGGACGCGGCCGCCGTCGCGCAGGGTGACCAGGCGGTGGGTGGTGCGCGCGGGCGCCTGAACCGATCGGGGTGCGGGGGGCGGATAGGGCAGTTGCATGATGCAACGCCCAGTATGCTCCGGTCAGTTGCCTGAAGCAACCCCCTCGCGACGCCGCCAGGCCATCCCCCGCGCCTCGACGTCCTGCCGGCAGTCCGGGCAGACCAGCACGGGCATGACGTCGTGCCCGCAGGCCTTGTGGGTCAGCACCATGGGAGGCCCGGTATCGCCGGCGGCCCAGCGGTCGCCCCAGCGCATCAGGGAGAGCAGCACCGGGTAGAGGTCACGACCCTTGTCGGTGAGGCGGTACTCGTAGCGCTCGGGTCGCTCCTGGTAGAGGCGGCGCTCCAGCACGCCCTCGTCGACCAGCGTCTGCAGCCGGTCGGTGAGGATGTTGCGGGCGATGCCCAGGCTGCGCTGGAAGTCCTCGAAGCGGCGCACCCCGCAGAAGGCGTCGCGGAGCACCAGCAGGCTCCACCACTCCCCCACCACGTCGAGGGTGCGGGCCACCGAGCACTCCATGCCGGCGAAGCTGGTGCGCTTCATGCCGCCAGCATAGCCCGCTTCGCGTTGCGTGACGCTACGGATTCAGCGCCGCACGTCGCGCGGGTCGCTGCGGGTGGCCTCCAGCTCGTGGCGGTAGGGCAGGTTCTCCATGTCGCCGTGCGCCGACATGACGTGGGCGGCGCAGCGGGCGGCGAGGTCGAGCGCCTCGGCAAGCGCCTCGCCGTCCAGGGTTGCGGCGAGGAACCCGGCGGCGAAGGCGTCGCCGGCGCCCACGGGATCGACGACGCGCTGCAGCGGCGCGGCCGGCACCTGCACCACCTCCCCGCCGGCGCCGACCGCCAGCGCCCCCTGCTCGCCGAGCTTGAGCACGACGAGCCGCGGACCGAGCGCGAGCAGCGCCTGCGCCGCCAGCAGCGGGTCGGGCTCGCCGGTGATCAGCTCCGCCTCGGCGACGCCGGGCAGCACCACGTCGCTCTGCGCGGCGAGGTCACGCATCACCGGGCGCGCTTCGCCGTCGCTCCACAGCTTGCGCCGCATGTTCGGGTCGAACACGACAGGAACTCCGGCGCCGCGGGCCACCTCCGCGGCGTGGAACGACGCCTGCCGGCACGACGCCGAGAGCGCGGGGGTGATGCCGGTGAGGTAGAGGTGCTGCGCGCCCGCGACGTACCGCTCCGGGACGTCGGCCGCCCCGAGGCGGCTGGCCGCCGAGCCGCGACGGTAGTAGAGCACCTCGATGGCGCCCAGCTCGCGGCGCTCGCGGATCATCACGCCGGTGGGCGCCTCGGCGTCGACGACCGCGTGTGCCAGGTCGACCCCCTCACCGCGCAGGCGGTGCAGGATGACCCGCCCGAAGTCGTCGTTGCCGACCCGGCTGATCCAGCCGGCGGCGTGGCCGAGCCGGCAGAGCCCGGCGGCGACGTTCGACTCCGCACCGCCGACAAGGCGACGGAAGCTGGTCGCCTCGCGCAGCGGACCGGACTGCTCCGCCATGAGCAGGACCATCGTCTCGCCGAGCGTCACCACCTCCGGCGACGCGGAGGGCGCCGCTGCCTGCCGGCTCACGCGCTGCGCGCCGCCCGCACCGCCTCCATCAGGGTCGCACCCCGCGCGGCCAGGGCCGCCTCGTCGCCCGACTCGACGAGGTCGACCGGGACCAGCTGCGCGCCCACGCCCACCGCCCAGGCGCCGGCCGCCATGAACCCGGCGGCCGTCTCCGGCGTGATGCCGCCGGTGGGAACGAGCGGGATCTGGCGGAGCGGGCCGAGCAGGTCGTGGATGTACCGCGGGCCGACCGTGCTCGACGGGAACACCTTCACCGCCGTCGCCCCCGCGTTCCAGGCGCGCACGATCTCGCTGGCCGTGAACGCGCCGGGCACGTAGGGGATGCCCAGCGCGTGGATGTCGCGGATCAGCGCCTCGTCGCTGTGCGGCGAGACGAAGAAGCATGCGCCGGCGTCCGCCGCACTGCGCGCGCTGCGCAGGTCCATCACCGTGCCTGCACCCACGGCGACGTCATCGCCGAGCGAGTCGCGCAATGCGGCGAGGGTGTCGAGCGCATTGTCGGAGTCCATGGTGATCTCGACGGCGCGCACGCCGCCCTGGGCGAGCGCACGCGCCGCCATCACCGCATGGGCGGTGCTGAGGCGCCGGAAGATCGCCACCACGCGCGTCTCGGCGAGCGCGTCGGGCGCGGGGTTGCGCCGCAGCGGCGCGACGTCCGCAGGCGCGCTCATCGTTTCGGCGCCGCATAGCGCTGCTGCGGCACCACCGGCACCCAGTCGGGACGGCCGGGGTCGCGGTCGTACGCGTAGCCGCCGATCGAGCGGAACAGCTCGTGGTACGTGCCCAGCCTGTCGCGGTCGAGCTCGACGCCCAGCCCCGGGCCGCCGGGCACGGCGATCTCGCCGTTGACGTAGCGCATGAGTCCTCCCTGGATGACGTCGTCGCAGAGGTGATGGTAGTGCGCGTCGGCCGCGAACTTCAGGTTGGGGAGGAGGGCGCCGAAGTGCAGCATGGTGGCCAGCTGGATGCCCAGCTCCCCGCTGGAATGGACGCTGACTCCCCACTGGAAGGTCTCGCAGACCTTGGCCGCCTGCCAGGCCTGGCGCAGCCCGCCCCAGAAGGTGGTGTCGAGGAGGATGACGTCGACGGCGTCGAGCCGGATGCACGCCGCCAGCTGCTCGGGGTTGACCACCACCGTGTTGGTCGCGGTGGGGATGCCGACGCGCTCACGCACCCGGCGCATGCCGTCGAGCCCCCAGGTGGGATCCTCCAGGTAGTCGTTGCGCAGGTCGGCGATGGCGCGCGCCACCTCCAGCGACTCCTCGACGGTCCACACCGCGTTGGGGTCGAGCCGCAGGCGGTCCTCCGGAAAGGCCGCGGCGATGGCGCGGAGCACCTCGACGTCGTGCTGCGGCGGGAAGTGGCCGCCCTTCAGCTTGTGGGTGCGGAAGCCGTGCTTCTCGCGCAGGGCGCGGCAGTGCGCCACCATCTCGTCCGGCGTCTCCTCACCGCCGGCGCCGCCGTCCTCCGACGGGTAGCGGTAGAAGAGATACGTGGCGAACGACACCGACTCGCGCAGCGCGCCGCCGAGCAGGTCGCAGACGCGCATGTCCAGGGCGCGTCCCATGATGTCGAGGCAGGCGAACTCCACCGCGGCGTGCATCTGCATGCGGTTGTTGTAGAGCGACGCCGTGGGGTTCATCAGCTTCCAGCGCAGCATCTCCAGGTCGAAGGGGTCGTGGCCCAGGAGGTACTGGCGCAGGCCGGCGATGGCCTGGTCGGCCACCTCGCCGCCGCCGCCCATCTCGCCGAGGCCGACCAGGCCTGCGTCGGTCTCGACCTCGACGATGGTGCGCACGAAGCGGCCCCAATGCGCGCCCGCGGCGTGGCGCAGGGGCGCCTCCAGCGGCACCGTCACCGGCGTGGTGCGGACGTCGCGGATCAGGCCGGCGGGATGGCGGCGGCTCATCAGGACACCCCGGCGAGCAGCGCCGTGTCGAGCAGCGGCGCCTGCAGGTCGCGCGCGGTGTGCGGCGGCTCGGCGAAGGCTTCCGGATGGCTCTCGCGCAACGAGCTGAGCTGGCGCTGCAAGGGTTCCTCCAGGTGTCCGCGGATCGCCCGCTCGACGCGCGGCGCGCTGCGTTCGAGGAGGGCGGCGGCGATCTCGCGATGCCCGCGCAGCGAGGCGCGCATGTGCCCGACGGTCATGGGCACCATGTAGCGCGCCCGGTTGACGTGCAGCCAGGCGCGCTGCGCCGCCTCGACGGCACGGCGGTTGCCCGCGGCGGCCAGCAGGTAGAGGTGGAACTGCTCGTCGCTGCGCAGGAAGGCCGGTGAGTCGAGGTGCTCGATGGCGTGCCGCTGCGCCGCCAGCAGCTCCTGGAGGACGTCGCTGTCCAGCTCGAAGCCGGCGGCGATCACGCGCTGGGCCATCTCGATCTCCAGCGCTTCGCGGACGGCCATGTTGTCGGTGATGTCGCGAGCGTCGAGCGGAGCGGCGTAGGTGCCCTTCTTGGGCACGCTGGTGACCAGCCCCTCCAGCGAGAGTCGGTGCAGCGCGGCACGCAGCGGCGTGCGGCTCATGCCGAGCCGCGCGGCCACCTCGCGCTCGTTGAGCGGCGCGCCCGCGGGCACCTCGCAGGTGGCGATGGCCTGGGCCAGGCGCGCGTAGGCGACGTCGGCGAGGTCCGGGTGCGGCGGCGGCGCGGTGCGCCGGCGGGTGCTCATGCGGCCAGGTACCAGCGGCCGTACATCGCGGAGTCGCGGTCCTGGTCGAGCTGGGCGCCGGCGACCAGGCCGTTGACGGTGACGTTGTAGGCGGCGCGGTGCAGCGGCGCGTAGAGCGGGATGAAGGGAAGGTCGGTGGCCAGCAGCTTCTCCATCGCGCTGATGGCGGGCCGGCGCGCGCTCTGCAGCGCCGCACCGGGGGCGGCAACCGCGGTGCGCTCGGCGGCGAGCAGCCGGTCCATCGCAGGGCTGGCGTACCCGCCCCAGTTCAGTCCCGCGGGATTGCCGGGCGGGACCTCCGCGGCGGACAGCGAGGCGCTGCGGTCGGGGTCGAGCGAGGTGCCGGTTTCGGTCAGGGCCAGCGAGAACTGGCCGCTGGCGAGCGCGCTGTGCAGGGCGACCGGGTCGACGGCGCGCGGTGTGATCTGGAAGCCTGCCGGCGCCGCCTGCGCGGCGATGCTGGCCGCCGCCGCCTGCCGTGCTGCGTCGCCGCGCGGGTAGAGCAGGTCGAGGGCCAGCGGCGCCTCGACGTGCGCCTGGGCCAGCAGCGCGCGCGCCCCGGCGACGTCGCGCACCGTGTGCGGCACCGCCGAGGCGTCGTACGCCCAGGACTGGGGCGGGACGTCGCCCCACATCGGCGTCGCGTTGTCGCCCATCGCGGCATGCGCGACGGCGCCGCGGTCGAGGGCGGCGGCGAGGGCCTGGCGCACCAGGGCGCTGCCGGTCGGCGTGCCGGCGCGGTCGTTGCACTGCAGGGCGACGAGACTCAGCTCCGGGTACGACGCCAGGCGCACGCCGACCTGCTGCTGCGCGTCGGACACGGCGTCGTCGGCGAGCTGCGGCGACCAGAGCACCTGGCCCTGGGCCAAGAGCGGTGGCACCAGGCGGGAATCGGTGACCACGTCGACCGTCAGCTTGTCGAAGTTGGGAGCGCCCCCATACCAGTGCGGGTTGGGCGTGTAGGTGAGCAGCCCGCTGGCGGTCTCGCGCTGCTTGAACTGGAACGGGCCGCCGCTCACCGCCGGCGAGGTGTCGAAGAACGCCGTGTCCATCTGCGCGGGCTTGTACTTCGACAGCACGTGCGCGGGAACCACCGGCGTCACCAGCCGCGCGCCAAACCCCGCGTCGGGTGCGCGCAGGGTGAAGCGCACCGTGGTCGCGTCGACGGCGGCGACCCTGGCGAGCATCGACCAGTCGAAGGTCGCGTCGCCGGCGAGGGTGGGATCGCTCTCGGTGGTGACGGTGTAGACGACGTCGGCCGCGGTCATCGGCGCGCCGTCGCTCCACTGCGCGTGGGGGCGCAGCGGCACCGTCCAGGTGAGGCCGTCGGCGGAGAGCTGCGGCAGTGAGGCGGCGAGGTCGGGCGCGATCGAGAGGTCGGGCCGGGCGCTGTAGAGCAGCGGGTAGAGCGGCGCGTAGGCGCGCACCGAGGACACGTCTCCTGCGGTCAGCGGGTTGAGCGACACCGGCTCGCTGTCGACGGCGACGACCAGCTGGCCGCCGTGGCGGGCCTGGGCGGTGGGCTGGTAGCCGCAGGCGCTGAGCAGCAGGGCGGCGAGGCCCGTCGCGGCGAGCGCGCTGCATCGCGGGGCCCTCTCCCCGTGTCCTATCGAGTGCCGCCGTGGCGCCGCGAGCATGTGGCGCGCGTCCCTCCCGTGCCCCTGCGGGGCCTGCTGCCCACCGAGCGCCGTAGTATACCAGTCGCGCTCCGAGCCGCCATATGCCAGGAGTTTCTTTGATTCTGCAAGGGCGTCCTTGCTAGAGTACGCTGGCATACCAGATGCGGCGTGGCGGGGCTGAGGAGCAAGGCAGGGGCCGGTCGCGTCGTTCTGGGAGGGGCGGCCGGGGGAAAGGGAGTTGAGCTGGTGAGCGTGCCGGGCGAGGGTTCGGGGACGGCGGTGCGCCGGTTGCTGCGCGAGCGGCCGGAGCTGCTCGGCCTCGGTGTCGTGCTGGTGGCCGCGCTGGCCGTCGGGCGCGGCCTGAGCGGCGGCCTGCTCGGCCTCGGCGTGGTCAGCGGCGCCGCGGTCGCCCTGCAGGCCCTCGGCATCGTTCTCGTCCACCGCAGCAGCGGAGTGGTCAACTTCGCCCAGGTGCAGGTGGGCGCCACCGCGGCGGTGCTCTTCTCCGAGATGGTGCAGCGCCATGAGGTGCTCAACTTCGCCTCCTTCGTCTGCGGGCCCTGCCTGCCTGGCGGCGCGGCCCACGCCTCCGCCCTGGCCAGGGCGCTCGACTTCTGGCTCAGCTTCGCCATCGCCGTGGCGCTCAGCGCGCTGCTCGCGTACCTCGCCCACACCCTCCTGGTGCGCCGCTTCGCACGCGCCCCGCGCCTGGTGGCGACGGTGCTGACCATCGGCATCGCCCAGCTGCTCGCCGGGATCGCCGCCGCGCTGCCCTCGATGTTCGACAGCACCACGCCCGGCGTGCAGCTCAGCAACGCCGTTCCCATCCCGGCCGGCGTCGCCGTGACCATCGCGCCGATCACCTTCACCGCCTCGGACATCGCCACCGTCGTCGCCGTCGGACTCGCCTGCGCGGGCCTGGCGCTGTTCCTGCGGCGGAGCCGCCGCGGCATCGCGGTGCGCGGCGCGGCCGACAACGCCCTGCGGGCGCGCACCCTCGGCGTCGACGTCGACTCCCTGGGCGGCATGGTCTGGCTCATCGCCGGAGTCCTGAGCGGCGTCGGCGCCTGCCTGCAGGCGACCACCGCCGGGGTGCACACCGGCGCGCCGCTCGACGTGGTGACCCTGGTCGGCATCCTCGCCGCGGCGGTGGTCGGCGGCTTCCGCAGCCTGCCGCTGGTCGTCGCCGGCGCGCTGGTGCTGGGCATCTTCGAGGTGTCGCTGGGCGCCAGCATCAACGCGCCGGATCTCTATCCCGCCCTCCTGCTCGCGCTGGTGTCCTTCTTCCTGCTGCTGCAGCGCCGGGGCCGCGGGCGCGCCGAGAGCGAGGCGATGGCCGGCTGGCTGGCGGCCCGCGAGGTGCGGCCCATCCCCGAGGCGCTGCGCCGCCTCCCCGTGGTGCAGACATGGCTGCGCTGGGGTGCAATCCTGCTGGCGGTGGTCGTGCTCGCCTACCCGGTGGTGATGTCGCCCAACGACGTGGCCACCGCCACCCGCGTCTGCATCTACGCCATGCTCGGCGTCTCGCTGCTGGTGCTGACCGGCTGGGGCGGGCAGATCAGCCTGGGGCAGCTGGCCATCGCCGCCGTCGGCGCCTACGTGGCCGCACTGGTGAGCGCGGGGACCGGCCTGTCGTTCCTGCTCGGCGTGCTGGCGGCCACCGCATGCGGGGCGCTGGCGGCGCTGCTGGTCGGCATCCCCGCCCTGCGCCTGCGCGGCATGAACCTGGCGGTGAGCACCCTGGCGCTGGCGGTGACCGTGTCGCTCGTGCTGATCAGCGGCAACTACCTGGGACAGGCGCTGCCCGACACCGTGCAGCGTCCCGTGCTGCTGGGGCTCGACCTCGACGACCAGCGCGTCTTCTACTACCTGTGCCTCGGCGTGCTCGCCCTGGTGCTGGTGGCGACGGCCGCGCTGCGACGCAGCCGCACGGCGCGGGCGCTGATCGCCTGCCGTGAGAACGAGCAGGCGGCGCGCGCGCTGGGGGTGAGCCCCACGCGCGTGCGGCTCGTCGCCTTCGCGGTCTCGGGTGCGCTGGCGGGCCTGGCCGGCGCGCTGCTCGCCTACAACGAGCACGGCGTGCACGCGCCCGACCTCACCCCCGAGCTGGGCGTGGCCGTCTTCCTCATGGTGGTGATCGGCGGCATGGGCTCGCTGTGGGGGCCGGTGCTGGGCGCGGTCTACCTCGGCTTCCTGCTCAGCTCCACCAACGTGCTGGTCGGCTTCCTGGCCAGCGGGGGCGGCGTGGTCTTCGTGCTGCTGCTCGCGCCTGGCGGGTTCGTGCAGCTCCTGGCCGCAACCCGCGACGCCATGCTGCGGCGGGTGGCGATGCGCCATCGCGTCCACGCGCCGGGACTGATCGCCGAGGCCGCGCTCGAGGGCCGGGCGGTGACGCCGATCGCCCCGCTGCGCTCCGGCGGCGGCGGGCGCGCCCACGTGCCGGTGCGCTACCGGCTCGACGCCGATGCGGCCGGAGCGCCGGAATGATCGCCACCCGCCCGCCGGTGCCGTCGGAGCGCCTGGTGGCGCAGGGCGCCGCCTACACGCCGCCCGCCGGGGAGGAGAACCCCTTCGCCGAAGGGCTCGACGCGCGGGAGCGCGGCCCGCGCCTGCGCGACCGCGTGGGGCTGTACGTGAGCCAGGTCAACCCCTGGTCGGTGGCCGCCGGGTACGCGGTCACGCCGCTGCTCGTGGTCGGCCTGCTCCAGCTGCTCGGCAACGCCGACTACCAGGCGCTCTTCGTGCTCATCCCCCAGATGCGCCCGAGTTTCGGCTACGACCTGCAGTTTCTCGTGGTCTTCAACTACGTCCTGCAGGTGAGCCAGACCCTGGGGGCGCCGCTGATGGGCTTCGTCGCCGACCGGGTGCGGCGCGTCTGGATGCTGCGCGCCGGCGGCATCGTCGCCCACCTCGGCTCCATCACCATGGGCTTCTCGGCCGGCCCGGGACAGCTCCTCGCCGGACGCGCCATCGCCACCGGCGGCCAGGTGGTCGCCCAGCCCGCGGCGATGCCCCTGCTCACCGACTGCTACCCGCCGGAGCGGCGGGCGCGCGCCATCGGCTTCGTCATGCAGTGCGGCAGCCTGGGCGCGGTGCTCTCGCCCATCGTCATCGGCGTCATCGCCGCGGGCTACGGGTGGCGCACCGCGTTCATCGTGCTGGGCGCCTTCTCGCTGGCGCTGACGGGGCTGTACTTCACCGTCCGCGAACCGGTGCGGGGCGAGCAGGACCGCCTGGCCATGGGCGCCGGCGCCGACGTGGCGCAGCACGAGCAGGCGCCCGCGGGATGGAAGGAGTCCTGGCGTGCCCTCAACAGCGTGCAGACGCTGCGCCGCATCTGGTTCGCCATGCCATTCCTCTCGGCGGCGAGCTTCATCTTCGTGCTGCTGCCCATCTACTTCTCGGTGGAGTGGCATCTCGGCGCGGCCGCCTACGGCCTGGTGGCGGCGGCCGAGGCGGCGGTGACCCTCGCCGCGCAGGTGCTGGTCAGCGTGCTCACCGAGCGCATGCTCGCCGAGCGACCCGCACGGGTGATGGGGTTGGTCGGGGTGATCTGCGTCGTGCTGATGGCGGCGCTGCTGCTCTGCGCGCTGGCGCCGTCGCTCTGGATCGCCGTGCTCGCGGCGTGCGTCGCCGGCGCCTGCTCGCTGCTCGTCAACCCGGGCTTCAGCCCGCCGCTGCTGTCGGTGGTCTCGCTGGTTGCGCCGGCGCGCATCCGGGCGATGGGCATGACCAGCTACGCGCCCTGGCAGCTGCTCTCCTTCCCCATCCTCTTCTACGGGGTCGGCGCCATCCAGAGCGCGGGCTGGTCGACGCGCATGCAGCTCCTCCCCTACCTGCCGCTGTTCCTCGTCGCCGCCGTGATCCTGGCCACCGGCGGGCTGCACGTCGCCGCCGACATGCGCTCCGCGCTGGCCGCCAGCATGGCCGACGAGGAGGCGCGACGGGCCCGCCAGTCCGGACGTCGCAAGCTGCTGGTGTGCCGCGACGTCGACGTCGTCCACGAGGGTGCGCGCATCCTCTTCGGCGTCGACCTCGACGTCCACGAGGGCGAGATCCTCGCCCTGCTCGGCACCAACGGCGCGGGCAAGTCGACGCTGCTGCGCGCCATCGCGGGCGTGCAGGAGGCGTCGAGCGGCGCCATCCTCCTCGACGGTGCGGACATCACCCACTCGCCGCCGCACCTCACCACCGAGCGCGGCGTCGCGCTGGTGCCCGGCGGGCGCGCCGTCTTCCCGCGGCTCACCGTCGCGGAGAACCTGCGCCTGGCGGCCGCCGGCGTCGCCCCCGACGATCGCGGCTCGCGCGTCGAGGCGGTGCTCACCCTGTTCCCGGTGCTGCGCACCCGCATGGGCCAGCTCGCCGGTGACCTGAGCGGCGGCGAGCAGCAGATGCTGGCGCTCTCCCAGGCGTTGCTGCAGCACCCCCGCCTGCTCCTCGTCGACGAGATGAGCCTCGGGCTGGCGCCGATGGTGGTCGACCAGCTGCTCGGCGCGCTGCGGCGCATCCACGCGGGCGGGACGACGATCGTCATCGTCGAGCAGTCGGTCAACGTCGCGCTGACCGTCGCCGACCGCGCTGTGTTCATGGAGAAGGGGCGCGTCGTCTTCGAGGGCGCCACGGGGGAGCTGCTGCAGCGGGGCGACCTGGCGCGCAGCGTCTTCCTGGGGCAGAGCCGCGCCAGTGCGGGCGGCACGCTGAGCGGCACGGCGCGACGGCACGGCGCCGCGGATGCGGCGGACGCGGAGGTGCTCCGCGTCGACCGCCTGGGGGTGCGCTTCGGCGGCGTCGACGCGCTGCGCGAGGTGAGCCTCAGCGTCGGCGGCAACGAGATCGTCGGCGTGATCGGGCCCAACGGCGCCGGCAAGTCGACGCTCTTCGACGCCATCTCCGGGTTCGTGGCACCCTCGGCAGGAACGGTCGTCGCCTTCGGCGAGGACGTCACCGCGCTCCCCCCCGAGGCACGCGCACGCCGCGGACTGGTGCGCTCCTTCCAGAACCTGCAGCTCTTCGGCGCCATGACGGTGCGCGAGGTCATCGCCCTCGCCCTGGAGCGCACCGCCTCCGACCTGGAGGGCCTGGGCGCGGCGCTGCGGCTGCCCGGTGCGCGCCGCATGCAGCGGCGCACCGCGCGGCGCATCGACAACCTCCTCGACGGGCTCGGGCTGCGCCCCAACGCCGAGCAGTTCATCGGCGAGCTCTCCACCGGGACGCGACGCATCGTCGACCTCGCCTGCCTGCTCGCCGCCGAGCCGCGGCTGCTGCTGCTCGACGAGCCCTCCAGCGGCCTGGCGCAGAGCGAGACCGAGGAGCTGGGTCCGCTGATCGGGCGCATCGCCAAGGAGGCGGGCTGCAGCATCCTGCTCATCGAGCACGACCTGCCACTGGTGACCGCGGTGGCGACGCGGATGGTGGCCATGGACCAGGGACACGTCATCGCCGACGGACCGCCGCGCGCGGTCGTCGAGGATGCCGCGGTGGTGCGCGCCTACCTGGGCGCGTCCACGGCGGCGCTGAACCGATCGGGGAGGATCTCATGACGCAGCTCCGGCCGTTCTCGGCCACAACTCAGGCGCTCGACCCGGCCTCGTTCCGGGCCCGCTTCGATGCGATGGCGGCCAACATGCAGCGGGTCATCAAGGGCAAGCCCGAGGTGGTGCGCATGGTGCTCACCGCCGTGCTCGCCGAGGGCCACGTCCTGCTGGAGGACCTGCCAGGCACCGGCAAGACGATGCTGGCGCGCAGCCTGGCCCAGACCATCGACGTCCCCACCGCGCGCGTGCAGTGCACCCCCGACCTGCTGCCCTCCGACGTCACCGGCTCGACGATCATCGACATGCAGACCAGCAACTTCGTCTTCAAGCCCGGCCCGCTCTTCACCAGCGTGCTGCTGGTCGACGAGGTCAACCGGGCCACGCCGAAGACGCAGAGCGCGTTGCTGGAAGCCATGCAGGAGCGCGCGGTCACCGTCGACGGCGTCACCCATCCGCTGCCGCGCCCCTTCCTGATGATCGCCACCCAGAACCCCATCGAGCTGGCGGGGACCTTCCCGCTCCCCGAGGCGCAGCTCGACCGCTTCCTCTTCAAGCTCTCGGTGGGCTATCCCGACCGTGGCGCCGAGGCGGAGGTGCTGCGCGCCAACATCGCCGACGAGGCGATCGCCGACCTGCGCCCCGTGGCCACCACCGGCGACGTGCTGCAGCTGGTGGAATGGGCGCGCGGGATCACCGTCAGCGAGCCGGTGATGATGTACATCATCGACCTCTGCCAGGCGACGCGCAGCGATCCCTCGCTGCTCATCGGCGCCAGCACCCGGGCGTCGCTCGCCCTGATGCGCGCCGCGCGCGTGGTGGCCGCGTCGCAGGGACGCGAGGACGTCTACCCCGACGACGTGCGCCACGTGCTCAGCGCGGTGTTCGCCCACCGCCTGGTGCTCACCCCCGACGCGCAGCTGCGCGACGAGACCGTCGACAAGGTGGTCGAGCGCATCGTCGGCCGCGTCAAGCCGCCGCTCGGCGTGGGCGGGGAGAGCGCCCCGGCATGATCGGCGCCCGGCGCCGCGACACGGAAGCAGGAGCGGGCGCTCTCGCGCGCCTCGAACAGAGGCTCGGCCTGTCCGCCAACGGCCTCGCCGTGAGCGGCTTCGCGGTGCTGGGCTGGATCGTCGCGCGCGCGCTGGGTGGACGGGCGCTGTTCCTGCTCGTCTACGTGGCGCTGCTGCTGGTCGGCGCGGCCTGGTGGATCGCGCGGCGGCGTCGCGCCCTGCAGGCGGAGCGCTCGCAGCTCCCCACCCGCGTGCGCGAAGGACAGACGGTGCTCGCGGAGATCACCCTGCGCTCGCGCCGCCGGCTGACGTCGTTCGTCGTCGAGGAGCGGCTCGACGACGCGCTGGGGTCACCGGTGCGCGTCGCCGTCGGCACGCTCTCGCCCGATCGCGACGTGCACCACCAGTACAGCATCCGCCCGCGGCGCCGCGGCGTGTATCGCGTCGGCCCGCTGGAGGCGGAGTGGACCGACCCCTTCGGCCTGGCGCGCAGCCGCCAGCCGCTGCTCGACGCAACCGAGATCATCGTGCACCCCTCCACCGAGGTGGTCGTCGACCGTCCCACCGCGCGCAAGTGGGAGGACCCGCCGGTGCGGCCGCCGCACAGCCGCGCCTGGCCGGCGGGGTTCGAGTTCTACGGCATGCGCGACTACGTCGTCGGCGACGACCTGCGCCGCGTCGTCTGGCGCGCGTCGGCGCGCACCGGCCGCCTGCTGGTGCGCGAGTTCGAGCAGGGCATCACCGACCGCATCGTCGTCGTGCTCGACACCGACCGCACCTGGCACCGTCCCGGCGAGGTGTCCGACACCTTCGAGGCGGCGGTGCGCTGCGCGGCGTCGCTGGGCGTCCGCCACCTCCAGGACGGCTTCAGCGTCGGGCTGGAGTCCAACTCGGCGCGCCTGGCGGTGGACCTGCGCGGGCCGCGCGCGCGCATCCCGCTGCTCGACGAGCTGGCGCGCGTGCAGCGCGAGTCGACGTCGCTGCGCGAGTCGCTGGAGAGGCTGCTGCGGGTGCGCGCAGGCGTGGCCCACCACGTGGTGATCACGCCGCACCTCGACGCGGACAGCGCGGGACGGCTGCGGCTGCTCGTCGAGAAGGGCGGATCGGTGCTCGTCGCCGCGGTGGTGTGGGAGGAGTCCGACCCGCTCACCGTGCGGCGCGCGGTGGAGATGGGCGCGCAGGTGGTCGAGGTGCGTCCCGGCGCGGCGCTGGGCACGGTGTTCTCGCGTGCGGTGGGCGCAGGATCACGATGAGCTTGATCGGCGACCCGGTTCGCGACGTCGACGCGGTTGCCGACACTGTTCCCGTCGCCATCGCCGAGAACACCGAGGCGGTGACCAGCGTCGCCACCGACGACGCGCCCCCCGTCCCGCTGCTGCGCACCCTGACCGCCGCCGCGCTGAGCACCGCCGCGGCGGCGTGGATGACCGGCGGCATCTTCCGCGGCCCGGAGGCGGCGCGCGGCCTCGGCGCGCTGGGCATCGCGGTCGCGGCCGTCCTGACGGTGCTCGGCATGCGCACCCGCCGCACCACGCTGATGCAGCTGCTCGTCGTCCCCGCGGCGGTGGTGCTCGGCGCGCTGCTCGTCCTGCCCAGCACCGGGGGCAGCAGCACCATCCCCTCGCTGGTCGGCGACGCACTGCACGCCGGCGGGATCCTGCAGCCGCCCATCGCGCTCGACCCCGGCTGGCGGCTGGTGCTCGCCGTCCTCTTCGCGGGCATCTGCTCGGCGTCGACGACGCTGGCGCTGAGCCTCGACCGGCCCATGCTCGGGGTCGCGCTGCCGGTGCCGGTGGTGGCCGTCGCCGCGTTGGTGCAGCCGCCCGACGCGCAGCTCCTCTCCGTCGGCGGCGCGGTGGTGCTGCTGGCCGCGGCGCTGGCCGTCGCCTACGGCGCCGACCTCTCGCGAGCGTCGTCGCTGGGCCTCGCCTTCGAGCGCGGACGGCTGCTGCGCGGTGCGGGCCTGGTGGCCGCGCTGCTCGTCGCCGTCGCCGGCCTCGGCCAGGTGAGCGCGCTCTTCCCGCAGCCGGACACCACCCGCGTCATCCCGCCGCAGCCGCCCCAGCCCGCCCCGCCGGCGCCCGACCACGCCCTCTTCGCCGTGCGCTTCGGCGGAGCGGACACCGCGCCCCTGCGCACCGGCGTTCTGGACGTGTACGACAGCAACTCCGGGGAGTGGCTGCTGCCCTCCTATGACACCTCGCGCATGGACACCGTGCGTGCACCGGCCAGCCTGCCGGGCGGCCCCGGCGGACGGGGCGTGCACGTCGAGGTGACCATCCGCGACTTCCCCGGCCACGTCCTTCCCACCGTCCCCGGCGCCAACCACCTGGGCGGCACCTCCGACACGCTGCGCGTCGACCCGCGCACCGGGCAGATCGAGCTGGCCGACCAGCCCACCTCGGCGGGCTTCGACTACACGCTCGACGCCCCGTCGCTGCCGAGCGCCCAGCAGCTGGGCAGCGCCCCCAGGCCGCCGCAGTCGATGCGCGACTTCCTGGCCATCCCCGCGCCGCCACCCGGTGTGGCCAGGCTGCTCGCCGCCGCACCGGCCAACCCCTTCAACCGCATGCAGTTCCTGCGCACCGCGCTGTTCGGCAAGGTGGTGGCGGCGGGAAGCGGCGCACCCGCGCCCGTCCCGGCGCAGCGCGTCGACGAGATGCTGAGCGGCGGCAAGGCCAACCCGTACGAGATCACCGCGGCCGAGGCCATGCTGGCGCGGTGGGCGGGGGTGCCGTCGCGCATCGCCTTCGGCTACGAGCCGCAGACGGCGGGCAACGGCACCTACGAGGTGCATCCGCGCGACGGCGGGGCCTGGCTGGAGACGTGGTTCCAGGGCTACGGCTGGCTGCCCATCCTGGGCGTCCCGCCCCACGCGCAGCCGACCTTCGACCGCAGCCAGCGCAACGCCGACAGCGGCATCACCCCGACCAACAACCTCGGCCTCCTGGTGTACGTCCCTGTGCAGGTGCCCACCTCGCTGGCGCTGTACCAGCAGGCGCAGTGGTGGCTGCTGCGCGCCCTGCCCGCCGCCGCCGGCGCGGCGCTGCTGGTGCTGCTGTATCCGGTGCTGCTGAAGCGGCTCCGCGCAGCACGCCGGACGCGCTGGGCCCTGCGGCGCGGACCCGCGGAACGCCTCGCCGTCGCCTACGCCGAGTTCCGCGACGCGATGCGCGACCTCGCCGCCGGCGACCCGGTGCTGACGCCGCTGCTCTTCCTGCGCGAGATCGAGCCCGACGACGAGCATGCCGAGCTGGCCTGGCTGGTGACGCGCGCGCTGTGGGGCGACCTGCGCCGCGACCTCCGCCCCGGCGACGCCGACGCCGCCGAGCTGCTGGCGCGCTCGGTGCGCCGCCGGGTGGTGCGCGCCCAGTCCCCCCTCAGCCGCATGCTGGCGGCGATCGCGCGCACCTCGCTGCGCGAGCCCTACAGCAGCGAGGTCCCCAACCTCTGGCCGCGGCTGCGCATCAGCGCGCCGCGCCTCACCGCGGCGCTGCCGAGGCGGCTGCTGCTGCGCCGGCGGGTCGCCGGCGCGGGCGCGACGCTGCTGCTCGTCGCCGTCTGCACCGCGCTGCTGCCGCCGGGCGGCACCACACCCACCGCGGCGCGGACGGTGACGGCGCAGCAGGACGCGACGTTGAACGCGCTCGTGCCACCCGCCGTCGGCCCGCTGGCGCTGCTGCGCCAGACGTCGGTGGAGAGCGCGTATCGCACGGCGGGCGCGCAGTCGCTGCTCACCGCCGGCCACGTCTACACCATCCACAACGGCGACGTCATCGAGGGCTCGGTGCAGGTCTCGCTGCTGCGGCCCGACCTCGACCGCAGCTCCTCCGACCTCGTCGACGGCCTGCGCCAGCGCCTCGGCGGCGGCAACTTCGTCGCCATGACCGAGCGCGTTCCGCTCGACGACGGCAGCTGCGCCTGTCCAGGACTGTTCACCGAGGTGGCCGTCAAGGACGAGCCGCTGCGCTTCCACCAGCGCATCTGGGTCTCGGTGCTGGCCGACCAGCGCATCTACTTCTGGTTCCCGCCCGCGGCGAGCACGCTGGAGATCGTGGTGCTGCGCAGCGAGTTCCCCGCGCTTACCGCCGACGAGCTGGTGCTGACCATGAGCGACCGCCAGCACGGCGCGCCGCTCGTGGCCGTGCCGGTGCCGCCCATCGCGGCCGAGCTGCCGGGGGCGTCGCCATGATGCCGCGCCTCCGCATCCGCCGCCCGGCCGTCGCTCCGCTGCGCGCGCACCGCGCGCTCATCGTGGTCGCGCTGGCGCTGACGGCCTGCGGGCCGACGCCGCCCTTCGAGCTGGCCGTGCACGAGGTGCCCGGCGACGTGGTCTACGGCGGGCAGTCGACGCCGGCACCGAGCGCCAGCGCGGGCAGCGGCCCCTCCGCGCTTGCCCCCGGTGCGCCGCCGCTCATCTACGGCGCACCGGCGCCTCCGCCGCAGGCAACGTTCGCGTCGATCCCGGCCACAACTCCCGCGCCGGTCTGCCCGGCCGCGCCCGTCGACGCCGTCCCCGCGCTGCAGGCCGACCCCTGGGCGAGCGTGCCGCCCGTCGCCACCGCCTACCTCTGGCGCACCGACGTCGCGCAGTCCTGGTACACCCTCGGCGGCGGCCCGAAGCTGGCCTTCCCGGCCACCTTCACCCACACCGTCGCGAACGTGAGCCCCGCCGACGCCACCACCGGGGCCTACACCTTCGACGTGGCCACCTCCGCGGGCGGCGTCACCGGCCTGCAGAAGGTCACCGACTCCTTCGAGGTGATCCCGCCGCCGGAGGGCACCAGCGACGTGCAGGGCGTGTCGACGTCGCAGGCCGCCGGGCTCTACCTCACCGCCATGCAGACGCTCGACCCCAGCGATCCCCGGTCGCGGGTGACCAGGTTCGCGCCGCCGATCCTGCTCATGCAGTTCCCCGGCAACGAGCTTCCCACCTGGAACACGGCCGGCACCGACACCGCCACCGGCACCACCATCCAGCTCGCCGGCGCGGTGCTCGGGCACGTCAGCGTCGACGCCTGCGGCACGGTGATCGACGCCTGGCAGGTGCATGCCACCGGGAGCCTGGTCGGCCCCAACCAGAACCTGAGCCTCGACCTCACCTACGACGTGGCCACCCAGTACGGCGGCATCATCGTGGCCGAGCAGGACGGCATCGGCGGCACCGAGCTCTCCGGGAGCGCGATGCAGAGCGTCGGCTCGCACGACGTGTCGTTCATCGCCGTGCCGCCGCAGCGGAGGGCAGGCTGATGCAGCGCCCGCGCGGAACGCCCCGGCCGCCGCGCGCCGTCGCGCTGGCCAACGGCGGCGTCGCGCTGTCGATCCTCGTCGTGGTCATCGCCTTCGGGGTTGCGGTGGCGCAGATCCATCCACCGGGCATCGCCGCCTTCGCGCCCGACGTGCAGCAGCACGCCCACCAGAAGAGCCTCACAGGGCAGCAGGGCGCCTCTGCGCTGGGCGCCTCCGCTCCCACCGGCGTCCCGGCGACGGCGACGCCCGCGCCCTCGCCGACGCCGGGGGCGACGCCCACTCCCAACGCCCTCGCCGGCCGTCCCGCCCAGGTGCGCTGCTACGGCTCGCCGCCGCACCAGACCGAGGACCCGCAGTCGCCGCCCTGCCGGCAGTCGTTCCAGGGAGGCAACGGCGGCAGCACCTCGCGCGGGGTCACCGGCGACACCATCTACGTCGCCTGGCCCTCGCTGGAGATCGGCTTCCCCGGCGTGGAGAACGCCAAGTACACGCTGGACTTCGCCGCCTACCTCAACTCCCACTTCGAGCTGTACGGGCGCAAGATCGCCCTGGTCAAGTACCAGGTGACCAACAGCGGCTTCAGCACCGCCACCGCCCAGAAGCAGGTGCAGGACGCCGACTACACCGCCAACCAGCTCAACGGCGCCACCGGCGTCTTCGCCTCCATCGGCTACGCGCCCGTCGGCGGCACCGCGTACTACTACTACGACCGCCTCGCCCAGGACGGCGTCCTCAGCGTGCAGTCGTCGCCGCTGCTGGAGACCGAGGCGCACCTCGCCTCCAGCCCCTACCTGTGGTCGACGCTGCCCGGCTACGACACCGTCGAGGCCAACCTCGGCGACCTCTACTGCAACCAGCTCAAGGGACACCCGCCGCAGTACGCCGGCCAGCCGACCCCGCCCGCCACCGGCTGGGGAACGCGCAAGATCGGCGTCTACTACGAGACCACCACCAACAGCGTGGCCGTCGACCCGCAGCCGCTGGTGAACACGCTGAACGCCTGCGGCGTGCAGGTCACCGCGCACGCGCTCAGCGACGACAGCGCCGACAACACCGCCGCCGTGAACCAGATGCAGCAGAGCCAGGAGACGACCATCGCCTGCCTCTGCAACGCCACCCAGCTCGGCGACCTGATGAGCGCCGCCTCCAAGCAGACCTTCTTCCCCGAATGGCTGGTGCAGAACGAGCAGTTCCTCTCCATCGACTCGGCGGGCCCGCAGACGGCCTTTCCCACCGAGCAGCAGGGCCACGTCATCGGCATCGACTACAACAACGAGTTCCTCGACCCCAGCAACGAGTTCTGGTACCGCGCCGCCAGGGAGGCGGACTCCACGGTGACCTACAACCAGAGCTCGCAGAACGTCTACGCCTACTACCGCTACGAGGAGCTGCTGGTGCTGGCCAGCGGCATCCAGCAGGCCGGCCCCGACCTCACCCCGCAGACCTTCCAGCAGGGCCTCTACGACACCCGGTACAGCAACGTGGGCCACGGCGCGGCGCCCTACTACCAGGCCGCCGTCGGCTTCGGGCCCGGCAAGCACTCCTTCTACGACGACGCCGCGGCCATCTGGTTCAGCACCACCGGCAACAGCTACACCGGCAACCAGGGCCAGAACGGCACCTACTGCTACTCGCACCTCGGTGACCGCTCCGCCGACTGGACGGAGCCGAGGCCACTCTTCTATGGCGGCCAGACATGTCGAGGAGGATGACGCCCGCATGATCCCCACCGTCGAGGACCTGGCCAGCTCGCCGCTGGTCCACCGCTTCGGCGACGTCTTCAACCCTCCGGGCCTGACCAACTTCCTCGGCACCGTGCAGTGCGACGTCGACGTCTGCGCCTTCCGCAACCTCTGGTTCCCGCCCTTCGTCTGCGCCGACAACGCCACCGCGGGGCTCTTCGTCGACGACGTCTACTTCCCCACCACCGGCACCCCGGTCACCTTCACCTGGTACCCCGACCGCATCGAGCGCAGCGCCACCTACCGCGGCCTGCGCCTTCGCAGCACGCTGTCCCTGGCCACGCAGCGCATGGCGGCGATGCTGCACCTCGCCGTCACCAACGAGTCGGGCGTGCATCGCCAGGTGCGCATCCGCCTCGGGCTGCAGAGCAACGTCGGCAAGCTGCCGGGACCGTGGCTGGTCTCCCCGCCGCAGGAGACCAACAACGAGGCGTGGGTGCAGCCGGAGCGGGGCCGGGTGCACTTCGCGGCGCGGCGCAGCGACGCCCACCTGCTGCAGGGGTCGGTGCCGCATCCCGAGGGGATCGACCCCGAGAGCCTCTGGTTCACCCTGCAGCTCGACCCCGGCGAGACCTGGCAGGCGACCCTGCTCACCGCCATCGGCGAGACGGCAGGCGAGGCGGAGCGCACATACGACGACCTCGCCGCCGACGTGCGCGGCGCGTTCGCGCGGGTGCGCGCGCAGTGGGACGAGGAGCTGCGCTGCGTCTTCACTCCGCACAACGGCCGCTACAGCGGGTGGCTGCCCGAGCTCGACACCGACGACGAGGACGTCTTCCGCCTCTACGCCATGGGCGTGCTCGGCGTCGTCTACTTCCGCCGCGACTCGCCGCACAGCCGGTACGGGCGCACCTACGTGACCCTGATGCCGCGCTACTGGCCCACGGTCACCTTCCTCTGGGACTACAGCCTCAGCTCGCTGGTGCACGCGCTGCTCGACCCCGAGGTGATGCGCGGCAACCTGGAGCGCTGGATGCGCTTCGACATCCACGACCACTTCGGCACCGAGTACCTGAGCGGCGAGCCCGTGGGGCCCTGGTACTCGGTCAACGACTACGCCTGGATCGGCACCGCCCGCGACTACCTGCGCTGGAGCGGCGACCTGCAGTGGCTCCGCCGCGAGCTGCCCTCGGGGGACTCCGGCGCCCCCATCACCGTCGCCGAGCAGCTGGTCGCCTGCGCCACCAACTGGCTGCGCTTCCAGGGCACCAACGGCCTCGCCGACTACGGCGACATCAACAACCTGCTGGAGTGCGTCACCACCTACATCCACGAGGTGGCCAGCCTCAACGCCGCCAACGTCTTCGGCATGCGCTTCGCCGCGGAGGCCTGCGCCGACGACCCGCTGCGGGCCGCCACCCTGAACGACTGGGCGCAGCGGCTGCTCCGGGAGGTGCAGGACCTGTACGTCGACGGCCGCGGCTACTGGCGCTCGCGCAACCCCGACGGCAGCTCCCGCGAGGTGCGCCACTGCTACGACCTGATCACCGTGCTGAACACCATCCCCGACGACCTCAGCGCGGCCCAGCGCCGGGAGATGGCCGACTTCTGGCGGCGCGAGCTGCGCACCCCGGTGTGGATGCGGGCGCTCAGCGGCAGCGATCCCGACGCCATGCGCAACACCCGTCCCGACCACCAGTGGACGGGGGCCTACACCGCCTGGCCGGCGCTGGCGGTGACGGGCCTGTATCGGATCGGCCGCGTCGATCTCGCCTTCCCCTGGCTGCGCGGCCTGGCGCGCAGCGCCAACCAGGGGCCCTTCGCGCAGGCCCACTTCAACGAGACCGCGGTCGACCCGGACGCGGGCGGCGCGCGCAAGGCCCCGCCGGAGATGCCCTACATCACCGACTGGTGCTGCTCCTCGGGGGGCGCCTGGGTGAACATCATCGTGGAGTCGATCTTCGGCGTCCGCGCCGGGCTGCACGGCATCGAGGCGGAGCCGCAGTTCGGGGCCTTCGACCCCGGCGCCCGGCTGCGCAACCTCCGCCACCAGGGCCGCCTCTACGACGTCGACGCCCGGGGCCTCCACCCCGCCGGGAGCTGAGCCGGCCCCACCCGAGCGTGCCGTCGCGATCACGTGCGATCGCCGTCGTCGCTCCGTGACCGGGGCGCGAACGAGCGGCGAAGGGTCGGGCCGTACGGTAGCAGGGCTCCGACGCCCACCGCGCGGAAGCTACGGATCAAAGGAGGTGAAACCCAAATGCTGAGCAACCTGTATCTGCGTCTGCGTGAGCTCGTGGCCCGCGCCCAGGAGCGCGAAGAGGGCCAGGGCATGGTCGAGTACGCACTCATCCTCGTCCTCATCGCCATCGTGGTCATCGTGATCCTGACCGTGGTGGGCAAGCAGGTCAACAACGTCTTCTCGAACATCAGCAACGGCCTGAACCAGTAGGTTCGGCTGCTGCCGAGACGAAGGGCGCCGCCGGGAAACCGGCGGCGTCCTTTTCGTTATCCTGGGTTGCATGGCCATGCAGTACCGCAACCTGGGGCGCTCCGGGCTCAAGCTGAGCGTCCTCTCCTTCGGCTCGTGGGTCACCTTCGGCCCGCAGCTGAACAGCGACCTCGCGGCCGAGTGCCTGCAGATCGCCCGCGACGCCGGCGTCAACTTCTTCGACAACGCCGAGGTCTACGCCGGCGGCCGCTCCGAGCAGATCATGGGCGAGGCGATCCGCTCGCTGGGCTGGAAGCGCCACGAGTACGCCATCTCCACCAAGTTCTTCTGGGGGATCCACGACGCCCCCAACATGCGCAACACGCTCAATCGCAAGTACCTGATGCAGGCGATCGACGGCTCGCTGGAGCGCTTCGGGCTCGACTTCGTCGACCTCGTCTTCTGCCACCGCCCCGACCCCGACACGCCCGTCGAGGAGACCGTCTGGGCGCTGCACGACATCATCGAGCAGGGCAAGGCGCACTACTGGGGCACCTCGGAATGGCCCGCCGAGCGCATCCTCGCCGCCCACCGCTTCGCCCGCGACAACCACCTGCACGGGCCGGTCATGGAGCAGCCGCAGTACAACCTCTTCTGGCGCGACCGCGTCGAGAAGGAGTACGCGCCGGTCTACGACGAGACGGGCCTGGGGCTGACCATCTGGAGCCCGCTGGCCTCGGGGCTGCTCACCGGCAAGTACCTCGACGGCATCCCCGAGGGCAGCCGCTTCGCCCTGCGCGGCTACGACTGGCTCAAGGACACGCTGCTCACCGAGGAGAACGTCGCCAGGGTGCGCCGTCTCAAGGACGTCGCCGACCGGCTGGGCTGCTCGCTCACCCATCTCTCGCTCGCCTGGTGCGCGCGCAACCCGCGCGTCACCACGGTGATCACCGGGGCCAGCCGCCCCGAGCAGGTCCGCGACAACATGCAGGCCCTCGACGTCCTGCCCCTGCTCACCGACGAGGTGGTCGAGGAGATCGACGCCGCCATGGGAATGGAGCGCGCCCGGGCCTAATGCCTCAGCGCGGTGGCCACCGCGCGCCCGGCCAGCAGCAGCACGCTGAGCACCACGTAGCCGCGCAGCGCCACCATGCCGGCCAGCCGTCCGGCCGTCCACACCGGGCGGCGCAGCTCGGCGAGCGGCGGGGTGCGCCAGAAGGCGCGCTCGTCGTCGAGCGGTGAGGCGGCCCGCCCACGGGGCACGCCCAGCACCACCACGGGTCGCCGCAGCAGGCGCAGCTGCGGGGTTGCTGCCGGAGCTGTCCAGAACCCGCGTTCGGCGCGGCGCCGCCGCCGGACGCCACTGAGCCCGACGGCGAGCAGGCCGAGCGCCGCCGCCCCGCCGAGGGCGGCACCCACGCCCACCGCCGGCGCGTCGGGGTAGAGCGCGGTGACGACCAGCATCCCCGAGAGCGCCAGCAGCGCGGCCACGCTGGTGGCCGCCACCGCGTTGAGCCAGCGGCCGTTCGACCAGGGACCCAGCACGGCGGTGTCGTTGCAGAGCAGCAGCATGAAGACGGTGGCGCCGGGCAGGAGCAGCCCGGCCAGCACCTGCACGCTGACGGTGACCGCGTCGGGGTCGAGCCCCGGCAGCAGCACGGCCCCCGCCGTCACCGCCACCACCAGCGTCGCCACCGCGTAGAAGAGCGGCGCCTGGCGCGGCGTGCGGTGCAGCGAGTGCCGTGCCCCGGTGACGTCGCCGACGGCGTAGGAGGAGGCCATGGCCACGGCGGCCGCCCCGAGCACGGCGCTGTCGAAGAGCAGCAGGGCGAGGAGGTCGCCGGCGCCGGGACCGAGGTGGCTGCCCACCGCCGCCAGGATGCCGCCGACGTCCTCGCCGTCCGCCACGGCGCCGCCGGCGGCGAAGGCGGAGGCGCTCACCGCCATCACCGCCGCCGCGCCGGCCAGCATGAGCACGGTGCCGAGGGCGGTGTCGACGCGCGCGTAGGCCAGCCAGCGCGGGGTGATCCGCTTGTCCACGGTCGCCGACTGCTGGAAGAAGAGCTGCCAGGGCGCCACCGTGGTGCCCATCAGCGCCACGATGAGCACGACCGCCGACTGCAGGCCTGCGTGGTGGGTGAGTGCCCCGGGAGTGGTGGCGGCGCCGCCCGCGACGGGATGGGCCAGGAGCAGCAGCGGCATCAGGGCGACGTCGACCGCGACCAGCAGGAGCATGACCCGCTCCCAGCGCTGGAAGCCGCCGGCGAGGGTGGCCGCGATCAGCACCAGGGCCGCCACACCCACCGCCGGCGCGGAGGGGACGCCGAGATGCTCGGCGGCGATGCGCACCCCGATGAACTCGGTGACCAGGGTGAGGACGTTGAGGAGGAGCAGGTCGCCGAGCGAGAAGGCGCCCCACAGCCGCCCGAAGCGCTCGACGATGAGGCGGGCGTGCCCCACGCCGCTCACCGCGCCCAGCCGGGCCGCCATCTCCTGGTTGACGAAGAGCACGAGCCCGAGGGGCACGAGCACCCAGAGCAGCCGTATCCCCTGCTCCTGGCCCGCCTGTGCGTAGGTGGCCACGCCCCCCGCGTCGTTGCCGGCGATCAGCGCCAGCAGGCCGGGGCCCATGACGGCGGCGAGCACCCCCAGGCGGCCGCGGAGGGTGCGCGGCGGCCAGAGCTGGCGCCAGCGCAGCGTCCCCCACGCGCCTCGGATGTCACCGAGATGAGCGGCGTCGATGACCGCCGAGTCGAGGGTCTCGTCATCGAGGAGGTGGGCCACGCGGCTGCTCACATTGCCACGAATCGGGCCTGACCTGCCCTATGCTTCTGGCCGATATGGCACGTCCAGCCGGGCGGCGCACGCCCGATCGGCCGACCGGGGCGCTGGCAAAGCGCTCCATCCACGTCAGCGACGTGCGCCGCGCACGCGAGCTGATCGCCGGCGTCGACCACGAGTCCGTCGCCGACTTCTTCGCCGCGCTCGCCGACCCCAACCGGCTGCGCATCGTGCACGTCCTGCTCCAGCAGGAGATGTGCACCAGCGACCTGGCCGTCACCCTGTCGATCGGGGAGCCCCTGGTGTCGCAGCACCTGCGCGTGCTGCGCGACCTCGAGCTGGTCGAGTCGCGCCGCGCCGGGCGGGTCGTCTACTACAGCGCGCCCAACCGCGAGGTCGGCAGGGTGCTGGCCATGGGCCTGAAGCTGCAGGGCAACGAGGCCGACAGCAGGCTGGGGCGCCCGCTCACCGCCGGGCGCGCCGAGGCGACCGCCTGAGCTAGGCCTGGATCCGGACGGCGGCGCGAGCGAGCGCCTGGCGCTCCAGCTCGGCGTGCAGGTCGAAGCCGCGCACGGTCGGCAGCTTGGTCCAGCTTCCGTCGCTGTGCAGCTCCCAGGAGAGGGTGTCGTCCTGCAGGTTGGCGGCGAGGACGGACTCCAGGCGGGCGCGCATCTCCGCGTCGAGCACGGGGACGAGCAGCTCGACGCGACCGTCGAGGTTGCGCACCATGAGGTCGGCGGAGCCGATGAAGTACTCGACGCCGGGCGAGCCGGCGGCGCCGAAGCGGTAGATCCGCGAGTGCTCCAGCCAGCGTCCGACGATGGAGCGCACCCGGATGCGCTCGGACATGCCGGGCACCCCGGGACGCACCCCGCACGCGCTGCGCACCACCAGGTCGATCTCGCAGCCCGCCTCGGAGGCGGCGTAGAGGGCGTCGATGACCTCCGGGTCGGCCAGGTTGTTGACCTTGATGGCCACAACTCCGCCGGGCCTGGACTCGCGGCGGATCAGCTCCATCAGCGCCGGCCGCAGCGTCACCGGCGCCACCAGGAGGTGGCCGAACTCGCTCTGCCGCGAGTACCCGGTGAGGAAGTTGAAGAGGTCGGCCACGTCGGCGCCCATCTGCGGGTCGGCGGTGAGCATGCCGATGTCCTCGTACATGCGCGCCGTCTTCTCGTTGTAGTTGCCGGTGCCGAGGTGGCAGTAGCGGCGGATCCGCCCGCCCTCGTCGCGGCGCACCACCAGCGACGTCTTGGCGTGCGTCTTCAGCCCGACGACGCCGTAGACGACGTGCACGCCGGCCTCCTCCAGCTCGCGGGCCCAGGCGATGTTGGCCTCCTCGTCGAAGCGCGCCGTCAGCTCCACCAGGGCAACCACCTGCTTGCCCTCCTCGGCGGCGCGGATCAGCGCGCGCACGATGGGGCTGCTGGGGCCGCTGGTGCGGTACAGCGTCTGCTTGATGGCCAGCACCCGGGGGTCGACGGCGGCCTGGGCGAGGAAGCTGCCCACCGAGGTGTCGAAGGAGTCGTAGGGGTGGTGCAGCAGCACCGGCCCGGCGTCGAGCACCGAGAAGACGTCCTGGGGCGCCTCGCGACTGGGCACCAGCCGCGGCTGGGTCACCGGTGTCCACACCGGGTCCTTGAGCTCCGGACGGTCGAGCGCGTACAGCGCCCAGAGCCCGCGCAGGTCGAGCATGCCGCCGACGGTGATCACCGCGTCGCGCTCGATCTCCAGCTCGCGCAGGAGCAGCTCCTCGACGTCGTCGGACATGGTGCCGTCGACCTCCAGGCGCACCACGCGAGGGGAGCGGCGGCGACGGCGGAGGATGGTCTCGACGGCGGCGATGAGGTCCTCGGCCTCCTCGTCGCCGACGGCGAAGTCGACGTTGCGGGTGACCCGGAAGACGTGGTGGGCGAGGATGGCCATGCCGGGGAAGAGGCGGTCGAGATGCGCGGCGATCACCTGCTCCAGGGGGACGAAGCGCTCGCCGTCCGGCATGACGATGAAGCGGTCGAGCAGCGGCGGCATCTTGACGCGCGCAACGCGCGGCTCCGCGGTGTGCGGGTCGGCGACGACCACGGCCAGGTTGAGGCTCAGGTTGCTGATGTAGGGGAAGGGGTGCGCGGGGTCGACGGCGAGCGGTGTCAGCACCGGGTAGATGCTTTCCTCGAAGACGCGGTCGACGTGGCTCCGGTCGTCCTCGTCGAGCGACGCCCAGTCGCAGAAGCGGATGCCCCCCAGGTCGAGCAGCGGCTCGATGCGCGCGGTGAAGACCTCCGTCTGCCGCGCCACCAGCTCCTCGACGCGCTGGAGGATGGCCTGCAGCTGCTCGGCGGGGCTGAGTCCGTCGGGCGAGGGCGTGGTGACGCCGGCGAGGAGCTGCTCGCGCAGGCCGCCGACGCGCACCTGGAAGAACTCGTCGAGGTTGCTGCTGAAGATGGCCAGAAACTTGCAGCGCTCCAGCAGCGGCCGCTCCTCCTCCTCGGCCAGCGAGAGGACGCGGGCGTTGAACTCGAGCCAGGAGAGGTGGCGGTTGAGGAAGCGCGACTCCGGCGTGGGAGCGGGGGCAACCGGGCGCTGGGTGCGGAGCACGGCCGGCGCCTCCCCGGGCGCGGGTTGCCGCGGAGGGAAGAGGGAGACGAGCCGGCTGGTCACCGGCTCGGGCTCGTCCGCCGGGTGGCCGATTCCCATCAGGCGCGAAGCCGCCGCCGGTAGGCGCGGAGCGCGGCGGTGAGGTCGACCATGCTGTCCCCGCCGAACTTCTCCTCCAGGGCGTTGGCCAGCACCAGCGCCGTCATCGCCTCGGCGATCACCGCCCCCGCGGGGACGTGGCAGACGTCGCTGCGCTCGTAGTGCGCGTTGACCTGCTCCTTGGTGGCCAGGTCGGTGCTGCGCATCGGCTTGAGCATGGTGGCGATGGGCTTGAAGTGCACCTGGGCCCAGACGTCCTCGCCGTCGGTGACGCCGCCGGTGAGCCCGCCCTGGTTGTTGGACACGTGGCGGAAGCCCTCGCCCTCCACCCACTCCGGCGCGTCGTGCAGCTGCGAGCCCGGCACCGAAGCCACCTCGGCGCCGAGGTCGACGCCCTTGACCGACTGGATGCTCATCAGCGCCTGGGCCAGCTGCCCGTCGAGGCGGCGGTCCCAGTGCACGTATGAGCCAAGTCCGGCCACAACTCCGGAGGCGATGACCAGCGCGGTGCCGCCCAGGGTGTCGCCGGTCTCGCGCGCACCGTCGATGGCCTCGACCATGCGCGCCGCGGCATCGGGGTCGGGGCAGCGCACCGGCGACTCCTCCACCGCCCTCCAGTCGATCTGCTCGGCGGGGATCATCGGCGCCTCGACCGGCCCCACGCGCAGGACGTAGGAGTGCACCTCGGTGCCGGCGCGGCGGAGCAGCGCCTTGGCGACGGCGCCGGCGGCGACTCGCGCCGCGGTCTCGCGCGCCGACGCGCGCTCCAGCACGTTGCGCACGTCGTCGAAGCCGTACTTGAGGACGCCGGCGAGGTCGGCGTGGCCGGGGCGCAGCCGGGTGACCCGCTTCGGCTTGAAGCCGCGCGCCTCGACCTGCATGACCTTCTGCCAGTCCTCCCACACGCGGTTCTGGATCACCAGCGTGATCGGCGAACCCAGGGTGCGGCCGCCGCGCACGCCGCTCAGGATGGTGGCGCGGTCCTGCTCCAGCTGCTGGCGCTTGCTGCGGCCGTAGCCCCACTGGCGGCGGCGCAGGTCGGGATCGATGTCGCGCGGCGCGCTCAGCGGCAGCCCGGCGGGGACGCCCTCGATGACGACGGTGAGCTGCGGACCGTGGGACTCGCCCGCGGTGAGGAAGCGAAGCATGGGGGTTCGGATTGTAGTGTCAGGGCGTGAGCCCCCATCTCGACGCCGCCCGGCTCGCCCTGCTGGCGGTGGCGGCCTTCGCCGCCGGGGCCATCAACGCCGTGGCCGGGGGCGGCTCGCTGGTCTCCTTCCCCGCCCTGCTGCTGGCCGGCTACCCGGCGCTCACCGCCAACGTGACCAACACGGTGGCGCTGCTCCCCGGCTACCTGGGCGGCTCGATCGGCTACCGGCGGGAGCTGCGGGGCCAGCGCACCCGGGTGCTGCGGCTCGGCGCGGTCTCCGTCGCCGGCGCGGTGCTGGGCGCCTTCCTGCTCCTGGCCGGACCCGCCGGCGTCTTCGAGCACCTCGTGCCCTGGCTCATCCTCGGCGCCTGCGGGCTGCTGGTCGCCCAGCCCTGGATCGGCCGCCGGGTGGCGGCCCGCGAGGCCGCGCGCGCAGCCGGGGGCCCGCGGCGGCTCGGCGAGCTCTCCCTGCCGCTGATCGCGGCGCAGCTGGTTTCTGCCGTCTATGGCGCGTACTTCGGCGCCGGCGTCGGCGTGATCATGCTGGCGGTGCTGGGCATCTTCCTGGTCGACTCGCTGCAGCGCATCAACGCCCTCAAGGGGCTGATGTCGCTGGTGATCAACGCCGTGGCGGTGGTGTGGTTCGCCGTCTTCGGGCACGTCGCCTGGGAGCCGGTGGCGGTGATGGCGCCGATCGCCTACGCGGGCGGGCTCGTCGGCGTGGCCGTGGCGCGGCGCCTCGACGACCGCGTGCTGCGCGTGGCGGTGGTCTGCTTCGGCGTCGCGGTGGGGCTGCGGCTTCTCTTCTGAGTTGACTACCCTGGGGCGCATGGAGGTTCTCGGCGAGCCCTTCGCGCTGCCACCGCCGGTGACCGGCACGGCGCTCACCACCGGCTTCTTCGACGGCGTCCACCTCGGGCATCGCGCCGTCGTGCAGCGCACGCGAGCCGAGGCGGCGGCGCTGGGCGTCCCCACCGCGGTGCTGCTGCTCGACCGCCATCCCGCCACGGTGGTGCGCCCGGAGAGCGCCCCGCGCCTGCTCACCGACCTCGGCCAGCGGCTGTCCCTGCTGCGCGACCTCGGCGTCGACTACACGATGCTGCTGCGCTTCGACGAGGAGCGGTCGCTGCAGGCGCCGGAGGAGTTCGTGTCGACGGTGCTGCACGGGCAGCTGCGCGCCAGGGCGGTGGTGACCGGCGAGGACTTCCACTTCGGCCTGCGGCGGCGCGGTGACGCCTCGCTGCTGCGCGACCTCGGCGAGTCGCTCGGCTTCCACAGCGTCGCGGTGCCGCCGCTGGCACACGGTGGCGAGGTGGTGTCGAGCACGCTCATCCGCGCCGCCGTCGCCGCCGGTGACGTGCGCCGCGCCGCGGCATTGCTCGGCCGCGCATACGAGCTGCACGGCGTCGTCGAGCACGGTGACGGGCGCGGCAGGACGATCGGCTGTCCCACCGCCAACGTGGCGGTGCCGGGGGACATGCTGCTCCCCGCCGACGGCGTGTACGCCGGCTGGTACCGCCGGCAGGACGGCTCGCGCCACGCGGCGGCGATCTCGGTGGGCAGGCGGCCGACGTTCTACGACGAGAGCGGGATGCTCCTCGTCGAGGCGCATCTCCTCGACTTCGACGGCGACCTCTATGGCGAGCAGGCCTGGGTGGAGGTCACCGACTGGCTGCGCGGCCAGGAGCGCTTCGACTCCGTCGACGCGCTGATCGCCGCGCTGCAGCGCGACATGGCGCGGACTCGCGAGCTGACGGCCGCCCCCTAGCCCGCCGCCGCGCGGTAGCGCCGGGCCAGCTCGGCGCCGAGCAGCCCCAGCTCGCGGCGCACCTCGGGCGGCGCCACCACGGTGAGGTGCCCGGCGAACCCGGCCAGCTCGCGCGCCAGCATCTCCGCCGACCGGCCGCGGACGGTCACCTCCACGCGCCCGCTGCCGCGGCCGCGCCGGCCCGTCGCCGCCACGCGCGTGCCGAGCACCGAGCGCAGCACGGGCACGAAGCGCTCCTCCGCGTGCACCGTCGCCGCCATCGGCATGCGGCGCGCGTCGAGGTCGGCCACCACCGACTCCCAGGTCCGCTCCAGGTCGAAGCCGACCGGTCGGTCCACAGGCGCGGCCGTCAGCGCGACGGCGTGCACACGGTCGACGCGGAAGGTGCGCAGGCCCGCGTCGGTGCCGGCGACGAGATACCAGGTGCGCCCCTTGGCCACCAGGCCGAGGGGATGCACGGTGCGCTCGGACTCGACGCGGTCGCGGCCAACGTAGGCGATGCGCGCCTGCACACCCTCGATGACCGCGGTGCGCAGCGCCTCGAGGTGCGGCGGCGCGGGGGCATGCGCGCGATCGCGGTCCCATCCCGCCGGGTCGACGACGATGGCGCTGGCGGCCGCCTCGGCGGAGGCGCGAAACGTCGCCGGCAGCGCGCGGACCAGCTTGCGCAGCGCCGCCTTCACCTCCGGCGTGGCCGCCTGCGGACCGGCGACCAGGAAGAGCGCCCGCGCCTCCGCCGCGGTCAGGCCGCTGAGGTCGGTGCGCGCGCCGCCGAGCAGCGCCCAGCCGCCGTTGCGCCCCGCCTGCGCGTACACGGGCAGCCCCGCCGCAGCCAGCGCTTCGAGGTCGCGCCGCGCCGTCCGTTCCGAGATCTCCAGCTCGCGGGCCAGCTCGGGCGCGGTGAGCCGCCCGCGGCTCTGCAGCAGGAGGAGGGCGGCAACCAGTCGCTCGGCCTTCATGGCGCCCCGAGCTTCGCACAGAAACCGGTCACATGGTGGCCGGTTTTCGCCGTCAGAATCGGCTCCGACGCACCGGCTCTCCAGGAGTGACCGCCATGCCCGGGATGGTTCGACCCGTCAGCGACGAGCGCGACGCCCTGCTCGCCTATCTCGACCACCAGCGCCACCTCGTCCGCGTCGCGGTGCATGGCCTCGACGACGCCGCGGCGCGCACCCGCCCGACCGCGAGCGCGCTCAGCCCGGGCGGCATCGTCAAGCACCTCGCCGCCGTGGAGCACAACTGGATGGACGTCGTCGAGCAACGCGACAACCGGGGGAACGTCGAGACCTACATGGCGGGCTTCAGCCTCAGCGACGGCGAGACCCTGGCGGATGCGCTGGCGATGTACGACGCGGCGGCGCAGCGCACCGCTCGGGTGATCGCCGGCATCGACGACCTGAGCCGCGCCGTGCCCGTCCCGCAGGACCGGCCATGGTTTCCCAAGGACGTCGACGCCTGGTCGGTGCGCTGGGTGCTGCTCCACCTCATCGAGGAGACGGCGCGCCACCTCGGCCACGCCGACATCATCCGCGAGTCGCTCGACGGCGCAACGGCGATCCCGCTGCTCGCCGCCGCGGAGTCGTGGCCGGAGACTCCCTGGGTGAAGCCCTGGCAGCCGGCCGGCGCCGCCTGAGCTACGGCCCGGTGTTGGTCACCCCGCAGGTGGCGTCGCCGGCGGCGTGCACGGTGCGCCCCGTGCTGGCTTCGACCGCCGTCCCGTCGACATGGGCACCGCCGCCGGTCAGCGTGCCGGCGCCCTGCGCGGTCACGGTGTAGAAGTCAGACCCGGAGGCGGCCGATATCACGATGGCCAGCGAGCCGTTCCGCACGTTGACGGAGAACAGCCCCGTCCCCGAACCGACCGGGATGTGCCCGATGATGGTCACGCTGCTCCCGTTGGCCGCGCTCTGGTTGCAGGTGACGCGCACCGTGTCGGGCGTCCCGCCCACGGCGCCCGCGACCGAGGTCCCCGTGACGGCGACCGTGCTGGTGCCGGGCGCGAACGCGCCGCAGCTGATGCCGCCCTTGATCGAGGTGATGGCGCCGAGGGTCCCGGGCGAGGAGTTGGCGGCCGAGGTCTCGGTGAGCGGGGACTCGATCTGCACGCCCACGGTGTCGTTGTAGCCGCTGACGCCTGAGCCGGTGAACTGGCGCGACTTGAACTGCTGCCCAGCCCCCATCGACTCGGTGACCACGACCGACGACGCGGTGACCACCAGCACGACGGCGACGGAGGAGTCCCCGGGTGACGTGGCCTGGACGCGGATCACGGTGCCCGGCACCTGCGGCAGCGAGCAGAGCACGCCGGTTGCGTGCACGGCGCCGGTGAGCGCCGGAGTGCTTCCCACCTCGGTGAGCTGTGCGGTGGCGGGGCCGGTCGCCGCGGTGGTGGCGGCCGGCGTCGCGGTGGGCGACTGAGCGGGCTCCGAGCTGGATGAGGAGCTGCTCGACGAGGAGCTCGACGACGATCCTCCGCTCGACCCGCAAGCGGCGAGCGCGAGCAGGGCACAGGTCAATGGCCAGAACGGCTTCGCGAGCATGCCCCTGGACCCCCCTGCAAGTCCGGGGCGGTTGCCCCGAGACGCACACGTTAGGGATGCGCCTCGCAGCCGTCAAGGTTGCGCACGCCGAGAGGACTCAGCCGCGCAGCGCGCCCTCGCCGCGCACCGCTGCGAAGAGGTCGGTCTCCAGATCACCGGGCGCCGCCTCAGGACGGGCGCGCACGAACTCCTCGACGCCGAAGACCTCGACGAAGGCCTCCTCCGGGAAGCGGAGGAAGAAGAGGTTCTCCGACTGGCTGGCGTGGGCGGCGACGGCGGCGCGCTTGGCGGCGGCCCAGGCGCGGACGTCGACGCTGGCGGCGATCAGCTCGTCGGGGACGCCGAAGTTCTCCTCGTCGATGTCGGGCGGCTCGACCCCCATGGCCGCCATGTTGTCGCGGAAGCCCCGCAGCCGGGAGCGGCGGATCTGAGGGAAGTAGAGGCGCGCGTCAGAGCCGGCCGCGTCGAGCGCGGCGACGGTGATGCGGTGCGCCTGGATGTGGTCGGGATGGCCGTAGAAGCCGTTGTCGTCGTAGGTGACCACAACCTGCGGCCGGTAGCGCTCGATGAGTGCGACCAGCGGCGCCGCGGCCGTCTCGACGGGGATCTGCGCGAAGGCGTGCGGCGCCGTGTTCGACTCCCAGCCGGCCATGCCGGAGTCGTGGAAGCCGAGCATCTCCAGGTGGCGCACCCCGAGGATGCGGACGCTCTCCTCCAGCTCGCGGCGGCGCGCCTCGACCACCGCAGCGGTGTCGTGGTGGTCCTCCTCCGGCTTGGCGCCGCCGGGCGCGTCGCCGAGCTCGCCGTTGGTGCAGGTGACCAGCACGGTGCGCACGCCCTCGGAGGAGTAGCGGGCGAGGATGCCGCCGGTCGAGGTCGCCTCGTCGTCGGGGTGGGCGTGCACAGCCATGAGGGTGAGCGGGGTGCCGGCCATGGTGGCGCCCATCATGCCCGAAGAGGGCCGCGGCCCGGCGCCCCAGACCGCGCCCGGTGGGCGTACCCTCGTGCCCATGCCGGAGCCGGCGCTGGCCGTCGAGCACCTGACCAAGCGGTTCGGTGCGCGCACGGCATTCGAGGACGTGTCGTTCAGCGTGCAGCCGGGCGAGGTGTTCGGCTTCCTCGGCCCCAACGGCGCCGGCAAGACGACGATGGTGCGCACCCTGGGAACGCTCATCGCGCCGACCTCGGGGAGCGCCAGCGTGGTGGGCGTGCCGCTGGCCGCGCAGAGCGCCGTGGAGATCCGCCGGCGCATCGCCATCATGCCCGAGTCGCCAGGGCTGTACCTGCGCCTCACCGTCGCCGAGAACCTGGAGTACTTCGCCGGGCTCTACGGCATCCCCCGCCCGCGGGCGCAGATCCAGGCGGCGCTCGAGGCCGTCGACCTCGGACCGCGCGCAGGCGACCTTGCCGGCGCCCTCTCCAAGGGATTGCGCCAGCGCGCAGGCCTCGCCCGCGCCCTGCTCAACGACCCGCAGCTCCTCTTCCTCGACGAGCCCACCTCGGGACTCGACCCCGTTGCTGCGCGCGAGGTGCACGAGCTGATCGACGGGCTGCGCAAGCGGGGGCGCACCGTGTTCCTCACCACCCACCGCCTCGACGAGGCGGAGCGGCTCTGCGACCGCGTCGCCATCCTCAACACCACCCTGCGCACCGTCGGCCGCACCGACGAGCTGCGGCGCAGGCTGTTCAGCGGCGCGCTCGCCGTGCACCTGGCGGCACCACTGGCCGCGCCGGACGGCGTCTTCGGCCGCATCCCCGGTGTGCAGGGCTGGAGCAGCGACTCGCCCGGTGTGTACGACGTCACCGTCGGCGACGGCCGCGCCGTGGCGCCCGACCTGGTGCGCGCGCTGGTGGCGGCAGGCGCCGACGTGCTCTCCATCGGTGAGACGCGCCACACGCTGGAGGACGTCTACCTGCAGCTCGTCAACGAGTCGGAGCCCGCCGCATGATCGACGTCACCCGCGTCCGTGCCGTGGCGCGCAAGGAGTTCCGCGAGTACAGCCGGCACCGTTCCATCCTCGCCACCATGGTGGTGCTGCCGCTGATCTTCCTCATCCTGCCCGTCAGCGCCGTCTTCCGCATCCACGCCACGGCGGCGGCGTCCGCGGTGCGCGCCCAGGTCGGCACCACTCTGCTTCTCCTCCTGCTGACGCCCGTGATCCTCCCCGCCGCGCTCTCCGCCTACTCGGTCATCGGCGAGCGCGAGCAGGGGACGCTGGAGCCGGTGCTGACCACGCCGGTCACCCGCGAGGAGCTGATCATCGGCAAGGCGGCCGCGGTGCTGGTGCCGACGGTGAGCGCCGCCTATCTCTTCTTCGCGGTGATGGTGCTGGTGACCAAGCTGGCGGCCGCCCAGGTGGTGGTCGACGCCGTCTGGCAGCTGCCCAACTTCGTCGCCCAGCTTCTCTTCGCGCCGCTGCTGGCGGGCTGGGCGATCTGGGTGGGCATGGCCATCTCGGCGCGCTCCAGCGACGTGCGCGTGGCGCAGCAGCTCTCCACGCTCGCGTCGCTGCCGGCGCTCGCACTCACCGCACTGATGTCGTACCAGGTGATCACGCCGAGCGTCGGCGTCGCCGTGGTGATCGCGCTGGTGCTGCTCGGCATCAACATGGTGGCCTGGCGCGTCGTCTCGGCGATGTTCGACCGCGAGCGCCTGGTCACCGGCAGCAGCGCGGTCACGGAGGCGCGTGCGCCCTAGCGGCGCGGCTCCCAGGAGAAGAACCGCACCGCCAGCAGCAGGCCGACCAGGCCCCAGGCGGCCACGATGGCGACGTCGCTCCAGTCGAACGGCGTGCCCAGGAAGCCCGCCTGCATGCCGGTGGCGAAGTGCCGCACAGGGAAGATGCGCGCCACCCAGATGATCCAGCTGGGCGTGTCGTTGCCGAAGGCGATGAAGATCCCCGAGAGGAAGAGCAGCGGCAGGATGGCGATGTTGACGATGGCCGGCGCGGCGTCGAAGTTGGGGATGGCCGCGGTGACGGCGAGACCCAGGGCGCAGAACGCCGAGGCGCCGACCACCAGCATCAGCAGGAACTCCAGCAGCGTCACCCCGCCGGGGATGTCGGCTCCGTACGCCGCCCGGCCGAACAGCGCGGTGGCCGCCACCAGCAGCACCGCGACCAGCATGGCGTGGAGGATCTGCGCCGCCAGGAAGGAGCCGGCGGGGAGCGGCGTGGCGTCGATGCGCTTGAGGATGCCGGCGTCGCGCTGGAAGGTCATGGCGATGGCGATGTTGTTGAAGCACGCCGTGATCACGCCGAAGGAGGCCATCGCCGCCACGTAGTAGGTCGACGACTTCACCGCCAGCGGGCCCACGTGCACGGTGTCCTGTCCCAGCAGCGCGGTGAAGATCACCAGGAACATCAGCGGGAAGGCGAAGGTGAAGAAGGCGCGCGAGGGATTGCGCCAGTACGACCTGTTCACGTAGCCGACCTGGCTGATGGCAAGGCGCGCGGCGTTCACGGCTGGTCCCCACGGGTGAGCTGGAGGTAGACGTCCTCCAGCGTCGGCCGGGTCGCCTCCAGCCCGTCGAGGTCGACGCCGCGCTCGATGGCCCAGCCGGTCAGCGCGTGCAGCGCGCGGACCGCGTCGTCGACCTCCACCTCGACGAAGCCGTCGGCGCCGGGGACCCCGGCGAGGCCCGCCGGTGGCACCTGGCCGTCGCCGATGCGGTAGCGGATCCGCATCCTTGCGTGGTCGCGAAATCCCAGCGTGGCCGGCGGACCCTCGGCGACGATGCGCCCCGCCGACATCACCGCGACGCGGCCGGCGAGGTGCTGCGCCTCGTCCATGTAGTGCGTGGTCAGCAGCACCGTCTTGCCCAGCGCGGCGAGGTTCCTGACCACGTCCCAGGCTTCGCGGCGCGCCGACGGGTCGAAGCCCGTGGTCGGCTCGTCGAGGAAGAGCAGCTCGGGGTCGCCGGCCAGCGCGATGGCCACGTCGAGACGGCGCTGCTGGCCGCCCGAGAGTCGCACCACGCGCTCGTCGCGCTTGGCGCTCAACCCCACCACGTCGATGACCTCGTCGACAGGACGCGGGTGCGGGTAGACGCGCGCGTACATGCTGAGCGTCTCGTGGACGGTGAGGTACGGCTCGATGCCGGTGGACTGCAGCACGATGCCGATGCGCGGCTTGAGCTTGGCGCGCTGGCGCGCGGGGTCGACGCCCAGGACGCTGACCTCGCCCGCGTCGCGGTGCCGGTAGCCCTCGAGGATCTCCACGGTGGTGGTCTTGCCCGCCCCGTTGGGGCCGAGCAGGGCGAAGATCTCGCCGCGGTGGATGTCGAGGTCGACGCCGGCGACCGCGGCCACGTCGCCGTACGACTTGACCAGGCCGCGCACCGACACCGCGTCGTCCATGCCGGGAAGTATCGCCGCGTGCCGGCGCCTCCGCCAGGGCCCGCCCGCACTCGGGACGTTGGGCCCTGGTGCCCGTGCGCCGGCGGTCCCTAGCATTCACCCTGGACCCGCGCGCACCCCGGCGTGCGGACCGCAGGAGAGACGGTCGTGTTCCACAACATCCTCGTCGGCGTCGACGGCTCCGCGCACTCGAGGCGCGCCGTGCAGGAGGCGGCCGACATCGCCCGCTCCGAGAACGCGGAGCTGACCCTGATCAGCGCCTACAACTCGCTGCTGCCCTGGCCCGCGATGATGCCCGTCGGGCTCTCCCAGGACACCGTCGACGAGTTCGTCGAGACCGCCCGCGACGTCGCCCGTGGCGCCGTCGAGGAGGCGGCCAAGCTGGTGCCGGACGGAGTTCCCGTCCAGAAGCTGACCATCGACTGCCCGCCCGCCGACGCCATCCTCGACCAGACACGCGAGGGCCGATACGACCTCGTCGTGGTCGGCTCGCGCGGCCGCGGCGACGTCGCCTCGATCCTGCTCGGCAGCGTGAGCCACCGCGTGGTCCACGAGTCGCGCGTGCCCGTCCTGGTCGTGCATGTGACCGGCGAGCCCGCCTCCTGAGCAGGCTGCTGGCCGCCTGGGCGGCCTACGTCCACCACCATCGCCGGGGCGTGCTCACCGGCGCGGTGGTGGCGGTGGCACTGTCCCTTGTGGGGCTGGCGGCGGGCGCGAACTACAACGGCAACAACAGCGTGCAGACGGAGTCGGCGCGCGCCTCCGCGCTGGTGGCGTCGGAGCTTCCGCAGGGGCCGCCGTCGTTCACGCTGGTGGCGGGCAGCGCATCGCTGAGGGTCAACCAGCCCGCCTTCCGCACCGCGCTGGCCGCCGCTCTCGCGCCGCTCGGTGGTGATCCGCGCGTGACGTCGGTGACCACGCCGTACAACGCCGACGGCAGCGTCGTCGCCGAGCGGGTGTCGGCGGACGGCCACCACGCTCTCACCACGGTGGCGCTGGTGAACGGCGGCATCGCCACCTACCGCGAGGTGCGCGCGCGCATCGCCTCACCGTCGCTGGAGCTGCTCGCCACCGGTGCGCAGCCGGTGAGCAGCGACTACGACCGGCTCACCAACGACGACGCAGCGCGCGGCGAGCACCTCTCCATCCCGCTCTCTCTCCTGCTGCTGTTCGTCGTCTTCGGGTCGCTGATGGCGGCCCTGCTGCCCATGGCGGTGGCGCTCTTCGCCAGCTTCGGCGCGCTGGCGCTGCTGGGACTGCTGACGCGCGTGATGGACGTCGACTCGTCCGCATCCAACGTCACCATCTTCCTCGGGCTCGGGCTGGGCATCGACTACTCGCTGTTCATCGTCTCGCGCTTCCGCGAGGAGCTGCGGCGCGGGCAGGACGTCGAAGGCGCGCTGCGCGTCGCCTACGCCACGGCGGGAACGGCCATCACCGTGTCGGGGCTGACGGTCGCGATCGGCTTCAGCGGGCTGCTGTTCTTCGCCAACACCTGGATGGTCGCCTTCGGGCTCGCGGTCATCGGCGTGGTGCTGCTCTCCATCGCCGGCGCGCTCTGCGTGCTGCCGGCGCTGCTCTCCCTGCTCGGCGGCACCGTCGACCGCGGACGCCTCTGGCCGCGGCGCCCGCGCAGCGACGAGGAGGGCATGTGGCACCGGCTGGCCACCGCCGTGATGCGCCACCCGGTGGCGGTGCTGCTGCCGACGCTGGCGCTGCTGCTCCTGCCGCTGGCCTCGTTCGTGCAGATCAAGACCGCAACCGACCACCTCACCGACCTGCCCGCCGGCGCCGAGTCGCGCCGGGGCGCGGAGCTGGTGGCGGCGCAGTTCCCCGGAGCGGCGCAGACCACCGTCGGGGTGGTGCTGCACTGGCCCGGCGGCACGGCGGTCACCCCCGCGCACACCGCCGAGGCGACTGCGCTGGCGCACCGGCTGGCGGCGCTGCCCGGCGTGATCGGCATCGCCAGCGCCGCGGGGCGCGACGTCATCGTGCTGCGCGTCAGCAGCGGCGTCACCGAGCGCAGCGTGGCGGCGCGGTCGCTGGTCACCGCGGTGCGCGGGCAACCGGCGCCAGCCGGCGCAGAGCTTCTGGTCACCGGGCAGACCGCGTCCGACATGGACTTCGTGTCGTACATCGACTCGCGCGTACCCGTCGCCATGGCCTTCGTGGTGGTGATGACCTACGTCGTGCTCTTCCTGCTCTTCGGCTCGCTGCTGCTGCCGCTGAAGGCGGTGCTGATGAACCTGCTCTCCATCACCGCGTCCTTCGGCGCGCTGACCTGGGTGTTCGTGCAGGGACACCTCAGCGGGCTGCTGGGCTTCACACCCGCGCCCATCGACCCGGTGCTGCCGGTGATCCTCTTCTGCGTCCTCTTCGGGCTCTCCATGGACTACGAGGTCTTCCTGCTCACCCGCATCCAGGAGGAGTACCGCCGCACCGGCGACACGCGTCGCGCCATCGCTCTGGGCCTGGAACGCAACGGCCGCCTGGTCACCGGCGCCGCCCTGATCATGGTCGTGGTCACCGCCTGCTTCGGCCTCGCCGACGTCGTGGTGGTGAAGATCATCGGGCTCGGTGCCGCGCTGGCCATCCTGGTCGACGCCACCGTCGTCCGCGCCCTCGTCGTCCCCGCTGTGATGTGCCTCATGGGCCGGGCCAACTGGTGGGCCCCACGCCCCCTCCTCACCCTGCGCAGCCGCCTCGGCGCCGCATTGCCGCACGCCCGCGGCTCCGACCCCGCCCGTTATCAGATATGATAACACCACCATGCTGGACGCGCCCAGCCTCATCCGCCGCCACCGTCTCGCCGCGAGGCTGAGCCAGCGGGAGCTCGCCCGGCGTGCCGGCACCTCGGCCGCGACGCTCAACCGCTACGAGTCGGGCCGGGTTGACCCCACGGTCAGCACGCTGAACCGCATCCTCCACGCGTCCCTGCCGCCACGGCGCAGGTGGGCCTCGGTCGCGGAGCTCGCGCCGGCCATCGCCGGCGAGCTGAGGCGCGGCAGCGCCACCGCGGCGTGGCGGCACACAGCCGGCGAGTTCCTCGACGACCACCTCCGCGCCAGTGCGGCGGACGTCTCCCTCGCCGTCGCGGACGCACCCGCGGCGACCGGGGATGCGCGCGCCGACGCTCTCGCCGCGGCGCTCGCCGAGTACGTCTGCGCACTGCACGGCATGCCACCGCCGCCGTGGGCGCAGGCGCCCATCGAGGTGACGCCGTGGTGGTTCGTCGCCGGCGCGGCCTTCCACGCCCAGGCGCTGCGCGAGTCGCCGCCGAGCTTCGCGCGACGCGGCATCTTCGTCACCGCCGGCGCGGTGGAGCGCGTCTGACCATGTTCGACCGAGACGCGGCACTGCAGGCCCTCGACGCACTCGCGGCGGAGCTGCATGACCGGGGCGTGACCGCGCGCGTCTTCGTCGTCGGCGGTGCCGCGATGGCGCTCGCCTTCGACGCGCGGCGCATGACACGCGACATCGACGCGGTGTTCGAGCCGAAGAGCGCCGTCTACGACGCGGCTCGGGCCGTCGCCGAGCGCATGCAGCTCCCCGACGACTGGCTCGACGACGCGGTCAAGGGCTTCGTCCCCGGCACCGATCCCGACGCCGTGCCGATCTTCGAGCGTCCCAATCTCTCGGTCGCGGCGGCGTCCGCGCGCTTCCTCCTGGCGATGAAGCTGCAGGCGGCGCGCGTCGAGCAGGACGCCGACGACATCCGCTTCCTCGCCAACCTGCTCGGTCTGCACAGCGTGGACGCGGTGCTCGACGCCGCACGCGAGCGCTACGACATCGCATCGCTGCCGCCGCGTGCGGGGTTCCTGGTGGAGGAGCTGTTCGGCGCGCCGCCCGCGACGTAGGCGCCGGATCAGGCCGCGGAGCCGTCCTCGGATCCGGCCGCGGTGGCCTCGCGGCGCAGCATGGTGCGCAGCAGGCGCAGCAGCGAGGCGCGCTCGCGGTCGTCGAGGGTGCGCAGGCCGGGGATGTCGGCGAAGAGCTCGTCGACGACGCGGGCGCGCATGGCCACGCCCTTGCCGGTGAGGACGAGGTTCTTGCTGCGCCGGTCGGCGGGGTCGACCTCCCGGCGCGCCAGGCCGCGCTCCTCGAGCATGTCGGCGATGGCGGTGACGAACGAGGCGTCGCACTGGATGCGCGACCCCAGCTCCTTCATCGAGACGGTGCCGTCGATGACGCGCAGCGCCTTGGCGCAGGGCGGCGGGAGGTCGTAGCTCTGCGCACCCCGCTCGATGTGGTCGCGGACGTGGAGGAAGAGCTGCCCCATGGCGTCGACCAGCTCGGCGGGGCACGCCCGGTGGCCGCGCGCTCGCCCGTGTCCCTTCCAACCGTCCCGGGTCATGCCGCCGAGTATACATGAGTCACCCGAAAGTTGACAGACTGAAGTATCTCGGCGTAGGCTGCCGGGTACTTCACCAGCTCAACGATTGGGTGCCTCAGGCAATGGCGACGTCTCCCGGAGCGGCTCGCAGGACCGGCCCCTGGCTGGTCCTGGTTCTGGTGGCGCTGGCCCAGTTCATGGTCATCCTCGACGCCACCATCGTGAACGTGGCCCTGCCCTCGATCCAGCGAGGGCTGCACTTCTCCAACGAGAACCTGCAGTGGGTGGTCAACGCCTACACGCTGGCCTTCGGCGGCTTCCTCCTCCTCGGCGGACGCGCCGCCGACCTCTTCGGGCGCAGGCGGCTGTTCCTGGCCGGCATCGCCCTCTTCTCCGTCGCGTCGCTCGTCAACGGCCTCGCCACCTCGGCGACGATGCTCGTCGTCGGCCGCGCCCTGCAGGGGCTCGGCGGCGCGCTGGTCGCACCCGCCGCGCTCTCCATCATCACCACGACGTTCGCCGAGGGACGCGAGCGCACCCGCGCGCTGGGCGTGTGGAGCGCCATCTCCGTCGGTGGGGGCGCGGTGGGGCTGCTGCTCGGCGGCATCCTCACCGACCTCGTGTCGTGGCAGTGGGTGTTCTTCGTCAACGTCCCGGTCGGCGCCGTCGCCTTCCTGCTCTCGATGCGCTACGTGCCGGAGAGCCGCGCGTCGGCTGGCGGCACCCGCATCGACGTCTGGGGCGCGGTGTCGATCACCGCGGGCCTGCTGATCGCGGTGTACGCAATCGTCAACGTGCAATCGGCGGGCTGGGTCAGCGCGCAGACGCTCGGCCTCGGCTCGCTCGCCCTGGCGCTGGTGGCCGCCTTCCTCGTCATCGAGTCGCGGCACTCGCATCCGCTGATCCGCCTCGGCATCCTCGGCATCCGCTCGCTGACGGGCGCCGACACCGCCATGCTGCTGGTCGCCTCCGGGCTCTTCGGGATGTTCTTCTTCGCCTCGCTCTACGTGCAGGACGTGATGCGCTACAGCCCGCTGCGCGCAGGCCTCGCCTTCCTGCCGGTGACGGCCGGGATCATCACCGGCGCAGGACTCTCGCAGCAGCTCATCCGCCGTCTCGGCGTGCGCGCCGTGGCGGTCACCGGCATGAGCCTCGCGGCGGTCGGGCTCCTGGTGCTGAGCCGCATCCCGGTGCAGGGCAGCTACCTCGGCGACCTCCTCCCAGGCCTGATGGCGATGTCGGTGGGCATGGGCCTCACCTTCGTGCCGATCACGCTGATCGCCACCACCAACGTCGACGCCGCCGACGCCGGCCTGGCCTCGGGGCTGCTCAACACCGCGCAGCAGGTGGGCGGGGCGCTCGGCCTCGCCGTCCTGGCCACCATCTCCGCCGACCGGACCACCGGCCTGATCGCCACGCTTGGCCACGCCCCCAGCGCGGCCGACCGCACCGGCGCCCTGGTGAGCGGGTTCCAGCTCGCCTTCCTCGTCGCCGCTGTGCTCATCGCCGCCGGCGCGGTGCTGCTCGGGGTCGTGGTGCGGCGCCGCCACGTCGAGCGCATCGACCTCGAAGCCCAGCCCGCGCTGGCGGCCTGACCGCCGCGGCCGGCCGGCGGACCGGCCCGCCGTCCCGCGTCCGATCCGCACAGTCTCTTCACGCGGATTTACCCCGCGTGCATTGTGGTGCGGAGCGGCCGGACTTCTAATGAGCGCCTCATGAATGGCGTCCTGATCGTCGACGCCGACCCCGACGTCCGCGAGGTGCTCACCGCCGTGTTCGTACGTCGCGGCTTTCGTGTGCGCGGCGCGGGGGAGTCCGACGCCGCCATCCGCATGGCCCGCGACGAGGCGCCCGACGCGCTGGTCACCGCGCTCGACCTGAAGCCCATCGACGGCATCGAGCTCATCGAGCAGGTGCGTGCGCTGCCCGGGTGCGGCGACCTGCCCGTGGTCATCTTCTCGGCGGCCACCCGCCACGACGTCCTCGACCGCATCGGAGACCGGCCCCTGGCGCGGATGGTGATCGTCACCAAGGGTGGCCCGCCCCAGCGGGTGGTCGAGGCCGTGCACGGGCTGCTCGGACAGGGCGACGGGGACACCTGACGCCGGGGCGCGCGAGGCGCGGGGATACTGCAGGACATGACGCGAATCCTCTGCCCCGTCCTGGTCGGCCGCGAGGCGGAGCGAGGGCGGCTCGAGGCTCTGCTGGAGTCGGCGCGGCGCGGGCGCGGCTCGGTCGTCTTCCTCTGCGGCCCCGCGGGGATGGGCAAGTCACGTCTCGCCGCCGAGGTCGCCGGACGCGCCGCGGCGCTTCGCATGCCGGTGCTGCAGGGGCGCAGCGTCCCCAGCCGCGTGCCCGTCCCCTACCGCCCCATCGCCGAGGCGCTGGTGGCGGCGTCGCCGGACGCGCCCGTCGCCGCGCCGGGAACCGGCTCCGGCTTCGAGGCCGCGCTGGCCACCATCGTTCCCGCCTGGCAGGGCGAGGCCACCACCGCCGCCGCGGCGTCGCCCGTGGTCATCGCCGAGGCGCTGCTGCGCGCGCTCCGCAATCTGGCTCCCGAGGCGGGCTGCCTGCTCGTCCTCGACGACCTGCAGTGGGCCGATCCTGAGACATTGCACGCGGTCGAGTACCTCGCCGACCACACCGCCGGCAGCAGCGTCCTCTGCATCGCGACGCTGCGCGACGAGCCCGGCGCCGAGGCCATGGACCTGCTCGCCCGCCTCGACGCGCGGCGCGCCGCGGAGGTGGTGCGATTGCAACCCCTTGCAATCGAGGCGGTGACCGAGATGGCTCTGCGCAGCCTGGGCGCGGCGGGGCTGCCGCAGGAGGTGACCGCCTTCCTCGGCGACCACGCCGAGGGCACGCCGTTCCTGGTCGAGGAGCTGCTCGCCGCCGCCGTTGCCGACGGTGCGCTGGTCGACACGGCGCAGGGCTGGACGGTGGCCGCCGCGATCCCGCGCGTCGTCCCCCAGAGCTTCGCCGCGACGGTGCGTGAGCGCCTCGCCACCCTCGGCGACGCGGGTCGCCGCTTCCTCGCCGCGGCGGCGCTCCAGGGCCGCAGCTTCGACTGGCGCCTGGCGGCCCGCGCCGCAGAGATGGACGGCACCGAGGCCCGCACGTGGCTCGACCGCGCCGCCGGCCTGCAGCTCCTCGCCGCCCACGCCGGCGGCTTCCGCTTCCGCCACGCGCTGACCCGGGACGCCCTCCTCGACCAGCTCCTCCCTGCCGAGCGCGCCACCCTCGCCGCGCGCTGCCTGGAGGGACTCGAATCCGCGGCGCCTGCGGGCGAGGATTGGCGCCACCTGGCCGCCGACCTGGCCGAGCTGGCCGGCGAGCCCGACCGCGCTGCGGAGCACCTCCTCGCCGCCGGCCGCGACGCGCTCTCGCGTGGCGCGCTGGACAGCGCCGTCGCCGCCCTGCAGCGCGCCGCCGTCCTCGCCGCCGATCCCGCCCGGCGCGCCGCCGTGCTGGACGCCCTCGCCGAGAGCCGGTCCACCACGGGTGACCTGCCGCGCACCCGGGAGGCCGTCGAGTCCCTGCTCGCCGCCCTGGCGGAGATCGGCGCCCCGCCCGGCCCCCGTGCCCAGGCCCATCTCCTGCTGGCGCGTTGCGCCGTCAACGCGGCGCAGTTCACCTCCGGCAGCGAGGAGCTGGCCCAGGCGCGCCGTCTCGCCACCGCCGCCGGCGACAGCGCCCTGGCCGCCCGGATCACCGCCGTCGACGCCCACCTCGCCATCGGCGAGGGACGGCTCGACGAGGCCGAGGCGCTGGCCACCCGTGCCGCGGAGGAGGCCGGCGCCACCGGCCAGCCCGAGGTGGCCTGCGAGGCGCTCGAGGTCGCCTCGCGCTGCGCCAGGACCCGCGACGCCGGCGAGGCGGAGGCGATCGCCACCCGCGCACTGCAGGTCGCCGAGGACGCCGGCCTCGCGTTCTGGCGCATGCGCGCCCTCTACCAGCTCGGCGTCGCCCGCATGTTCCGCGATGGCGAGGTGGAGACCCTGCGCCGGGCGCAGGATGCGGCCGGCCGGCTGGGCGCGGTGGCCACCGCGACCAGCCTCGACCTGGAGATCTCGGCGGGGCTGGAGGCGCAGCACCGCCTGGAGGAGGCGCGGGCCACCGCGCTGCGCTGCGCCGAGATGGCCCACCGGCTGCAGCTGCGCATGGTCGAGGCGCTGGCCCACGCCTTCGTGGCGGTGATCGAAGCCGCGGGGGGCGCGCGCAGCCCCATGGAGGCGGCCATCGCACGCAGCCTGGAGCTTGGGGACGGCAACGCCGAGCTGGTCGCCGCGCTCTGGGGCGACGCGCGTGCCGTGGCCTCGCTCGCCGCCGAGGACCGCGCCCGTGCCCGTGCCGAGCTGGCCCACGCGGTCTCGCTCTACGGCCCGGCCCTTCCGGCGGTGCCGCACCTCTCAGCTGCACTGCTCACCCTGGTGGTGGCCGTCGACGGCGGCGAGCCGGACTTCGCGGCCACGAGCGGCGTCACCCAGGTCAACTCCCAGGGTGGCGGCTACGTCGAGTTCGCCCGCGCGGTGATGCTGGGCCGCGCCGGTCGCGCCGCCGAGGCCTGCGCCGCCGCCGCCCGCGGTGAGCAGCGCCTCAACGCCATGCCCTGGTACCGCCACCTCTGCCGCCGCCTGGCCGCCGAGGCCGCCATGCGGGACGGCTGGGGCGACCCCACGGCGTGGCTCACCGAGGCGGCCGCCTACTTCGACGCCGACGGCAGCGACCGCCTGGCGACCGCCTGCCGCTCCCTGCTGCGCCGCGCCGGAGTGCGCGTCGCCCGGCCGACTCAGGCGGGCCGAGCGCTGCCCCAGCACCTGCGCGACGCGGGGGTGACGCCGCGCGAGGCGGAGGTCCTGACACTGGTCGGCGAGGGCCTCCCCAATCGCGCCATCGCGGAGCGGCTGGCGCTCTCGGAGCGCACGGTCGAGCAGCACGTGGGGTGGTTGAAGCAGAAGCTGGGGATGGAGACGCGCGCGCAGCTCGCCGTCTACGCCGCGTCGGGACCTTCTCTCCGGCGCGCTTAGACGCGCGCAAAGGGGGGAGGCAGATCCTCCCCCGGCATCCCCCGTGCTTTCTGCGAGCTGAAGCTCGCCGAAAGCACGGGGTTTCCCGGATGTGCGATGGCCCTGTCGGCCTCAGCGTGGCCGCTGCACATCAGCGCCCACCGGGAGCACCCCACAGTGACCGACACCGCCACCTACACCACCGACACGACGGACCTGCTCATCCCGCACGGCACCTTCCGCACCGCCTTCGGCACCGCGCCCGACGCGATCGCCCGGGTGCGCGCCGGTGACGCGGAGCAGGTCGCGGCAGTGTCCACCTACCTCGACAACGTGCTGCGTTTCCTCGACGCCCACCACGAGGGCGAGGACGCCGTCGTCTGGCCGCGGCTCGAGGAGCGCTGCCCCTCGCAGCGCGACGTCATCGCGCGCCTGCAGGGCCAGCATGCGGAGGTGCACGCCGTGCGCACCGCCGCAGGCACAGCCCTGCAGGAGTGGTCCGACGAGCCCGACGCCGCCAACACCACCAGCCTGATCGCCGCCGTGCAGGCGCTCGACTCGACCCTCCGCGCGCACCTCGCCGAGGAGGAGCGCGAGATCATCCCGCTGGCCTCGCGCCACCTCTCGCCCGAGGAGTGGGGACAGCTCCCCGGGCACGCCATGCAGCACTTCAGCGGCGACAAGCTGTGGCTGGTGCTCGGCCTGGTGATGGAGCAGATGAGCGACGCGCAGCGCGCCACCATCCTCCAGCACCTTCCCCCGCCCGTCCTGGACATGTGGAACACGAGCGGAAGCGCGTCCTTCGACGAGCTGGTCCGCCGCGTGCGCGGCACCGCCATGTACGGCACGGTGGCTCGCTACCGCATCAAGCCCGGCTGCGAGGCGAAGCTCCTGGAGCTGAGCCGGGAGCTGGAGCAGCAGCGACCGGCGGGGCTGGTCACGGGCTTCATCTATCGCCTCGAGTCGGGTGGCGACGAGTACGTCACCGCCGCCGTCTACACCGACCGCGAGAGCTACCGGCGCAACGCCGAGGACCCCGCGCAGCAGGCCTGGTTCGCACGCATGTCGGAGCTGCTCGCCGGCGAGCCGCAGTGGAACGACGGGGAGATCATCGCCGGCCAGGTCCGATGAGTCCGGGCGGCCGCTCGCGTCTCACCCTGCATGGGACCCGCGAGCGGCCGTCGACGCCTGGACTTCAGCATCCACGGCCCCATCGCGCGCGCAGACCTGGACGGGCTCTGCGCGCGCGTCTGCCGTCTCTTCACGGAGAGCGGCGCGGCCGTCGCCGTCTGCGACGTCTGCGGCGTCGACCCTGACGCGGTCACCGTCGACGCCCTGGCCCGGCTGCAGCTCGCCGCCCGCAGGAAGGGGTGCCGGGTGGTGCTCCGGCACGCCTCCGACGGGCTCCGCGAGCTGGTCGCGTTCATGGGCCTGGAGGACGTCCTCCCCGAGGAGAAGTCCCCGCCCGCCTAGGCGTCGAGCCGGGGCGGCAGGCCGAAGAGCGGGAAGAGCGTGGCGGTGTCGAGGAAGAAGGTCAGCTCGACGATGCGTCCGTCCGCGTCGAACTCGACGGTGTTGATCGACCAGGGCTCGTAGCCCGGCCCCGTCTCGCTCGGCTTGTACTGCCCGAAGGCGACCGCCCCGTTGGCCCGCACCGGGATCAGCTTCGAGCCGCGGCAGCCGTGGCCGGGGCCGAGGAACCAGGTGAGGATGTCGTCGCGGCCGCTCAGCCACATGTCGAACGGCGGCATCGACATGCGCGCGTCGTCGCGGATGAGCGCGGTGAGCGCGTCGACGTCGTAGGCCTGGAAGGCCGCCACGTAGCGCGCCAGCAGGTCGCGCTGCGAGTCCTCGATGACGGACGCGGTCTCGTCGGCGTTGACCCCGCGCGCCTGCAGCGTCGCGCGCGCCCGCTGCAGCGCGCTGTTGACCGAGGCGACGCTGGTGTCGAGCAGGTCGGCGACCTCCTGGGCGGACCAGCGCAGCACCTCGAAGAGGATGAGCACGGCGCGCTGCCGCGGTGGCAGGTGCTGCAGCGCGGCGACGAATGCGAGGCGCACGCTCTCGCGCTGCACCGCCACCTCGCCGGGGTCGGCGGCGTCGGCCAGCGCGCTGTCGGGGATGGGCTGCAGCCAGCTCACCTCCGCGGGCACGTTGAGGCTCTCCATCACCGGGGGCGCCGCGGGACCGAAGTCCATCGGGGTGGCCCGGCGGGCGCGGCTGCGGGCCATGTCGACGCAGACGTTGGTGGCGATCCGGTACAGCCACGAGCGGAGCTGGGCGCGGCCCTCGAAGTCGTCGAAGCCGCGCCAGGCGCGGAGCAGGGTCTCCTGGACCGCGTCCTCGGCCTCGAAGGGCGAGCCGAGCATGCGGTAGCAGTAGCCGGTCAGCTCCTTGCGGTGCTGCTCGAGCTGCTGCTCACGGTCGGGGAGCAGGGAGGTCTGTGCCACGGGCGGCATGGTAGCCGAGGTTTCCATGACCTGCATGCCGTCTACGACGTGCCACGGCCGCCGGACTCATCGGTCCGGCGCGACGATCCTCTGCGGCGCCTCAGCGGCGGACGGCCGGGTCGCGTTCGGCCGTGCGCCGCCGGCGCGGCGCGGGCTCCTCCGCCGTGTCGCCGTCGAGCCCGCGGTACCAGGCCGGCGCACGGTACGCCGCCTCTGCCGCGATGCCGCCGCCGGGTACCGGCGCGCCGCTCGGGGAGCGCGTGTCGCCGCCGTCGTCGGGCGGCGCGTCCTGGTCGGCCATGGGCGTCATGTAGGCGATCGACATCCCCGCCATGGCGAGGCCGATGACGAGGGCGACGGGCAGGTAGAGCGCCACGTCGACACCGGAGCGGACGCCGAAGGCGACCACCAGCGCGATGGAGCCGAGGAGCGTCCCGACGGGCCCGGCCCAGACCCATTCGCTGCGTCCGCGGTGGTCGATGCGAAGCAGGCTGTCCAGCCGGCGCAGACGCGAGGCCACGGCGGCGGACAGCGCGCGCGTGTGGTGCCTCATTGCCGTGTCTCCTGTTCCGGAGTCCCAGCCTAGCACCGCCTCCGCCGCCGCAGGTCCGCCCCCGCGCGACCCTCAGCGCGTCCGGGTGGCGCGCGCGATGGCGCGGCCCGCCGCCAGTGCGGCACCCGCCGCGACCGAGGACGCCCCGCCCACGGCGACGGCGCCGGTGTTCGGCAGGGCCGATTCGGCCGGCGCTGCCGCGGCGGGTTGTACCGCCGGTGACACCCCGCTCAGCGCCTTGACCACCTCGTCCGCCGCGCGATACCCGGACTCGACGGCGCCGTCCATGTAGCCGTTCCAGCGCACCGCGGTCTCCGTCCCCGCCCAGTGCACCAGGCCGACCGGCGCGCGCAGCGCGGTGCCGTACTCGGTGAGCGCGCCGCTCATGGGATGACCGACCGGTCCGCCCGCGCTGAACGGCTCCAGGTTCCAGAGCGCCTCGTAGTAGCCGTTGATGCCGCCGAGCGGCTGCAGCGCCTGCGGGCCGAAGTAGTTGGCCAGGTCGCTGATGACCTGCTGGTAGCGCTCCTGCCGGCTGCGCGTCTGCCAGGTGCGCGCCTCGTCGGCCTCGATGAAGCCGAGGATGGCGCCGGGCTGCACGTTCGACGACTGGTCGTCGGGATACGGCGTGTTGTCGAAGGTGGCACGGACTGCGCCGCTGTCGCTGGTGACCTGTCCCGCCAGGCCGGCGTCGCGCCAGAAGGGACGGGGATAGAGCACGTTGACCTTGAGGATGCTGGCCATGAACCAGCGCTGGGTGAGCTGGTCGCGCAGGTACCCGCCCAGCGAGGCCAGCGACGGCTCGTACACGATGCGTCCCGCCAGCGCGGGCGGCAGCGCGACGACGGCGTGCTTCGCGGAGACGCTGAAGCCGTCGCCCGACGCGGTGACGGTGCCGTTGCCCTGGGTGATCCGGCGAACCGGCGCGTTGAGCACCAGGCCGCTGCCCAGGTCGTTGGCGACGCGGATGGCGATCTCCTGGCTGCCGCCGATGAAGCGGCTGTCCTGCGCGCCGTCGGCGGTGTCGATGAGGTTGTCGAGGCTGCCCGCGGACGCGATGTAGAAGAGCAGCTGCAGCATCGAGATCTCGCGCGGCTCGACGCTCAGCACCGCCTGCAGGGCGAGCGTCACCAGGTGGTTGGTCGGGGATTCCGGGTCCTGCCCCTGTGGCACCAGGACCCGGCGCATCCACGACTCCACCGTCTCGCCGTCCAGCTTGGCGGCGTTCTGCGCCGTCCAGGGCGCGTCGGCCGGCACCTGCGCCGCCATCTGGTTGAGCAGGCCGAGGGCCAGGCCCGCGTTGGCCGAGCTGGGGTCGGGCGGGATGCGCGTGCTGCTGCTGTACGGCACCGCCTGGCCCTGCACGAAGTTGACGTAGTTGCCGTTGTTGTACGTCTTGAAGGTGCCCACGCCGACCTCCCTGGCCAGCGCCAGGATGCGGTCCTGCGGGTTGTACACGGCCTGGTTGGGCAGGCTGGCGGTGGCGGGCTCGTCGGGCAGCGGGCCGACGAACTGGCCGCCCATCTCGACGACGCGGCCTGGATAGCCGTTGGCGGCGAGGTCCTGGTTGCGGGTGCGACCTCCGACGCGATCGCGCGCCTCCAGCACCACGACGCCGAGACCTTTCGCGCGCAGCCGCCGCGCGGCGCTGAGCCCGGCGAAGCCCGCGCCGATGACCACGACGTCGGTGCTGGTGCTGCCCGACGGCGCGGTGACGGCGTTGGGGTAGTCCGCCTGGGTGGAGGCTGCGGCGGCCAGGGTCCGCAGCGGCTGCAGCGCGACGCCGGCACCGGCCATGGCCATGCCGCCCAGCATCGCGCGCCGCGACAGGCGCGGGCCGAAGGGGCGCGAGCCCGATGCAGTCATGCCGAACCTCTTCCTTCGCCTCGGCGCTGAGTGGTCAGCGCTCTGACCAGATGCGGCGGGATGATAGCACGCGGTTCCGCGCCGGGCCAGCGCCCGTGCTGCTACGCGGCGCTGAGGGCGGCGACGAAGAGGCGGGTGAGCTCCTCGACGAGCAGCCGTGCCGGCGGGCGGCGCCGGGCGGTGGCCTGCCAGTGCACGATCAGCCGGTCGAGGGCGCCGACCAGGGCGACCGCGGTCAGCTCGTGGTCGCGGCGCGGCGCCAGGCCGCGCGCGGCGATGGCGTCCGCCTCGGCGGCGATCAAGGTGGCGAAGCGGTTCATCCAGGTATGGCGCCGCCGCTCCACCGTCGCGCTGATGCCGACCACCTCGACGTAGGCGATCCGCGCCCACCGCGGGTCGGCGGTCATGGCGCCGACGAAGGCGCCGAGCGCGGTGCGGACACGCTGCACGACGTCGTCCTGCGGCGCCGTGGCGAGCGCGTCGAGGACGGCGTCCTGGGCGCGGCGCATGGCGATGTCGTGGAGCAGCACGAGCAGGCCCTCGCGGCCGTCGACCAGCTCGTAGAAGTTGCGCGTGGAGATGGCGGCGGTGGCGCAGATCTCCTCGATCGACGTGTTGAGGTAGCCGCGGCGCGCGAAGAGGTCGAGCCCGGCCTCGATGAGGCGCTGGCGGCGCTCCTCCTGGCGCTCGACGGCCGACTGCCCGCGGTAGAGACGGCCGGTTGTGGCAGGCATGACCGCGATGATACGGTATCTGGTCAGGATGCGGACCAGATTGTGGAAGGCTGTGCTGCTGCTGGCAGCGTGCTCGCTGCCGCTGCTCTCCGCGCAACCCTCGCGGGCGCAGACGGCGTGGACCACCACCGTCTTCGCCATGGTCCCCGCGCCCGGCTATCCGGCGATGGCGTACGTCAGCCCCTGGAACGACGTCTACGAGGGGACGTACGACAACCCCACGGGAAGCAGCGCGCCGTCGCAGGTCTTCGCGTGGTCCGCGGGCGGTCGCGCGATCGGGAGCTGGACGGTGCCAGGGGAGAACCTCTCCGGCCCGCACGGTGTGCAGGTGGCCACCCGCGATGCGCAGGGACGCCTGGTCCTGCTCGAGCTCGGCCCGCCCAGCGCCCTGCTGCTCGACACGCGAACGGGAACCTTCACGCGCTACGCAACCTTCGCGGACCTGGCGCCGTGCGCCTCGGGGCAGACGAGCGGCTGCTCCCCCACCGTGCAGGACCTCGCGCCCGAGCCTGACTACGCCGTGTGGGGTGCGGACGGCAGCCTCTACGTCAGCGACTACCAGCAGGGCCTCATCTGGCGCGTGCCGCCGGGCGGCGGCGCGGCGCAGGTGTGGCTCGCCGACGCGCGTCTCGACGGCGAGCAGTTCGGCACCGCGGGGCTGGCGCTCACCGCCGACCACCGCACCATGCTCATCGCGCAGGGCAGCTCGGCCGGCGGAGCCGCCGGCGATCCGTCGACGGGGCGGCTCTACGCGGTGTCGATCAAGGCGGACGGCACGCCGGGGCCGCTGCGGCAGCTGTGGGAGAGCCGCCCCGCAGATGCGCCCGACGGCATCGCCGTGGCGGCGTCGGGCGACGTCTACATCGCGTTGGTGAGCCCGAGCGCCAACCAGATCGTCGAGCTGGCGCCCGACGGCACGGAGCTCACGCGGTACCCGTCGGTGCCGGCGGCGGGCGAGAACGGCTCGGCGGTGCCGTTCGACGACCCGTCGAGCGTGCGCTTCCTCGGCACCGGGATCCTGGTCGCCAACCAGAGCTACGTCGCCGGCGACGCGCAGCACTGGGCGGTGCTCGACGTGCAGGTGGGCGAGACGGGGCTTGCGGAGTACATCCCGCCCGCGGCCGGCGTCGCGGCGGTCGCGCCTGCCGTGTCACCGCAAGCCGTTGCGGCGTCGAACGGCGGGGCGCGGAATGCGGCGGCCACCCCGGCGCTGCCGGACACGGCCGCGGGCGCGGCCTCCGGTGGTGCACCGGCGGTGCTGCTCCTCCTCACCCTGTTCCTGCTGCTTCCGGCAGCAACTCGCCATCGCCGGGCCCGCCGTGTTCGACGCTGAGCGCGCCGCCGTCGCCGCGGCCGCCCGCCGCCTCGCCGCCGAGGGCCTGGTCGCCGGCACGGCGGGGAACCTCAGCGCCCGCTGCGATGAGGGCGTGTTCGCCGTCTCCCCCACCGGCGCCACGCTGGGCACGCTCACCGCCGAGCAGGTCACCGTCGTCGACGCCGGCGGTCGAGTCGTGCACGGCGACTTCGAGGCCACCTCGGAGCTCGACCTGCACCTCGGCATCTACCGGCGCCACGACGCCGGCGCGGTGGTTCACACGCATGCGCCGATGTCGACGGCGCTGGCCTGCAGCGTCGACGAGGTGCCCTGCGTGCACTACCAGATGCTGAGCCTCGGCGGAGCCATCCGCGTCGCGCCGTACCACACCTTCGGTTCGGCGGAGCTGGCGCAGGCCGTCGGCGACGCGCTGGAGGGACGCCGCGCGGCGCTGCTCGGCAACCACGGTGCCGTCACCTACGGGAAGGACCTCGACGCCGCCGTCGAGGCCACGCTGCTGCTCGAATGGGTCTGCGGCGTGTACTGGCGGGCGCGGCTGCTGGCCACGCCGCGCATCCTCGACGACGAGCAGCAGCAGGCGGTGATCCTCGCCGCCATCGAGCGTGGCTACGGCGCCGTGCGCGCGGTCGGCGACGCGGAGGGACAGCGATGAGCGACGGCATGCGGGCGATCACCCTGGGAGCGCACGTCCTCGACGTGCTGGCGCGCCCGGTGGACGGGATCCCCGAGGGGCAGGGAGGTGCGCTGCTGGACCAGATCCGCGTGGCGCCAGCGGGGACGGCGGGCGGCACCGCGGTGATCCTCGCCAAGCTGGGCGCCGCGGTGCGCAGCGTGGGCGCGGTCGGCGAGGATGCGCTCGGCGACATGCTGCTCACCCTGCTGCAGCGGTACGGCGTCGACACGTCGCTGGTGCCTCGTCGCGAGGGTGTGCAGACGTCGGCCAGCGTGCTGCCGATCCGCGCCGACGGCTCGCGGCCCGCGCTGCACGTCATCGGTGCCAACGCCACCCTGACGGCGGACGGCGTC